>Ga0208756_100009_pt1 | contig 257757 bp, 257 predicted proteins | sample LakWasMe73_LOW10_2_FD_183901 | JGI IMG/M metagenome (GOLD analysis project Ga0208756, IMG submission 183901) | Freshwater sediment methanotrophic microbial communities from Lake Washington under simulated oxygen tension - Sediment Metagenome... | ecosystem: Environmental > Aquatic > Freshwater... | reverse complement strand
CCATGATAAGCCCCTCACGCGATTGTTTCTTCCATCGTGACAGCATAAAGGGGTGGATGTCTAGTGATGCTGCAACATCTTGGACCAATATGCCAGGTTGAGAGGCTAATCGAACTGCCTCAGCTTTAAATGATTCTGCATAACGAGCGTATGCTCGTTTGATTGTTCTTGCCATGTCACATCTCCTAAAAGTTAGGTCGATGTGTCTACTTTTTTAAGGCAAGTCCACAGTCCCGCTTGAATGATGGGTTAGCCCTGCTCATTTTACGAAATTCTCTACTGGTATTTTAGTGAAAACAGGCTTTGCAGAGGCATCAAATACAATTGATGTAGTTACAGGCGTAGTAGTGTCGTGACAGCGGGCTTCCATTTCGTATTTTGGTAAAACAACAACTTTGTTACGTTTAACTTCAACCCAAGCTGTCATAACCGCACCACAACTGCCTTGAATATTGAAATTTCCAGGTGTGGGGCCGATACGGAGCTGGTAATTAGCATCATTTAATTTACAAGTGCGGGCGATAGTTTTTAACTCTCCAATGTGGTCATCGTCTTTCATTGATGCAATTAGGCTATCAGGTTCCCATTCTGTTTTGCTTTTGGTTTTACGCATAGCCTCACCAGCTTCGTTGTAAGCTCCTTTGTAGTACACAATCAGACGTTGATTAGAAACATCGCATTTATACCCAATAAAGCGATAGAACCAATCAGCATGAGCTGGGAAAGTTATAACCAAGAAAGCTAGAACGGTAAAAGTACGGAGCATAATATGGCTAACGTTTGAATTAAGGGGCGCCTTTAGGCGTCCCGCTTGAATGATGGGTTAGAAACATACTGCTGGGGTTCGCTCTAAAACCTTGAGTCGTTTTCACAAGGTATCCCGTCATGGTCGCCATCCATTTTTGTGTCTGGACAGCTCCTAAGAAAAAATTCGGCTTCGGCTCTTGAGCTCATTTGGCTGCAATGTTGCCGACCGTCACATGAAAAACTCTCTGTCTGCTGATTGATTAAAGTTACAGGCTCCTCAAAGGCTTGTGGTTCTATTTGAGTTTGTGCCTGCGTAGAAGAGACGCTCTTTTGGTAGTAGTTCCAACCAAAAGCCACGAGCAGCGCGAAAATTATTAACTTCTTCATTTGTTCACCAATCTGCGTCCATGTTTCTAACGTTTGAATTAAGGGGCTGGCTTTAGCCAGTCCCGCTTGAATGATGGGTTAGAGCTTATTATTTTGTTTATCATTTTAAAGGACCCCTCATGATTATTTTTTTTAACAAATAAATAAGAAGCCCTAGTAGTCCGATATATCCCAAAAAAAACAAAACACCAAAATACTCTAGGCCCACTAGGCTCTCAATTGGAAGATTATTAATAAATGTCGGAAGAGCATCAATTATGAAGATAATAGTGCAAATTAAAATGATTGGAATAAAGATTATTTTTGCAAACAGCTTTTGCAATTGACTTGGCTGAAAAGCAAAGAATAAAGCTATCAAAACATTGGAAACGACTAGTGTAGGTATAGCTACAATGAGTGAAGCAAAACCACTAAAGTCTGATGCATGCGCAGGGGGCGATAAAAAGAGAGTTACTAGAACGATAAAGGGAGTTTTAGGATAAGCCATAGTTCTAACGTTTGAATTAAGGGGCGCCGTTAGGCGTCCCGCTTGAATGATGGGTTAGGTATTTGCCACAACCTACAAATGCACATACAGCAGCAACCCCAGAATAAATGTATGCCAGAGCGATATTTACAGTGACACTAAGATTTGCAGCCAATGCAATAGCAACAACACAAAACCTACGACTGGAACATGCCTCATTAGGAGAAGTGTAGGTGACAAATGCCATAAACAACCAAAAGAGTGATAGTGCACCCCACAAAAGAGCTTTATCTTTTGAGCTTAGTGGTTTGGGTTTCCAATTATCAGGTTGTTCTCGCCAAAGTTTCATATAAACCTAACGTTTGAATTAAGGGGCGCCGTTAGGCGTCCCGCTTGAATGATGGGTTAGGTGTAAGCATTACTCTTTAAACTTAAACTTAGTGTTCGTAACCGCTATTAACATACCAACTAAGCCAGCAGCAGCAATGCATAGAGAAAATAAAGCATCGAAAACTACGCCAACAAAAAATAGCTTTGGTGAGTCAAGATTGCTGACAGCAACCTTTCCCTTAAAAAATATAGGCATTACTTTGCCAAGGTTGAAGTCTATGTAAGTGATGAAAAGCAATCCTAAACCCAGCGCAAAAGGTAAAAAGCAATAAAAAAATAGGATAGTTCTAGGAATTTTATGTCTTTTCTTATGTGCCGCGATACACATTAGGACAATAAGCGCCATAAGCAAAGAAATTGAAATAACATCTAAATACTTCACTATTACACCTAACGTTTGAATTAAGGGGCGCCGTTAGGCGTCCTGCTTGAATGATTGGTTAGGCTGTGAAGAAAACAGCGCAACGTGAAACTGAATAAATGGTGACATAACAACCAACCCCAAAACAGTGAATAACTAAAACTGTAACTGAAACCAACCAAACCGCAAACTCACAGCGACCTAGCAAACTTAACAGTGGCTTGCGTGCTTAGCGCAACAGAACCTGAAACCACCAACCTTACAAATTACACTGACCTACGGCGCAACAAACGACAACGGCCTACAACCCCACTTAACCCCACAAAACGATGCCCTGCGAGGCAATACCAGAGCGCCTGACAGAGCACATGTTTTAAGCTAGGCCTAACGTTTGAATTAAGGGGCGCCGTTAGGCGTCCCGCTTGAATGATGGGTTAGGCAAAACGCTCATTTTTTAAATGCCCCTTTCTCACACCAAAATTTGGTTTTTATATCGGGCTGGGCTTGGAATAATAGTTGGGCCTGTTCGCAGTTACCCTTGTTGTAGATTTCGCCATCGGCGGCGTCGAAGGTGGCGACATGCACTCGCATGTTTTCGTCTGTAATGCTATTTCGATAGAGCGTAAAGGTTTCATTGTCAGAGCTACAGCCTGAAGCCAGAACAACGAGAAGAAATAAAATGATGCCTAGAAAATTGGTCATATTGCCTAACGTTTGAATTAAGGGGCCTGCTTTAGCAGGTCCCGCTTGAATGATTGGTTAGAGCAAAGGATACAATAAACCTTAGGCATGAGGAACATGAGCAGCAGAGAAACATTGTAAAGAACGGTAAATTCACTTATGTACTGATTGTGGTGTAACTGGTTTAATCAACTCGCTTAGATGATGGGTTGGAGCTACGGCCATCAATAACCCAGCCAACAAAATATAAAAACAAAATAGTAGGCAACCCCAATAGAGCATAAGCACCCACCCACGAGAGGTTTTGTAGTTTTGGCGATAGGCCAATTGCATCAATGCCAGCCATTTGAATAACTATCGGTAATTGTAGAAAAACATACTGCCCTTTGAAGTCACCACCTGCTGAGTAAGCAAGTGCGATGCAAACGGCGATGACTAAAGCATAAATTAAACAGAGAGTTTTCCCGATGCGACTCATAGGTTTTTAATAGCTCTAACGTTTGACATAAGGGGCGCCGTTAGGCGTCCCGCTTGATGGATGGGTTAGGCATAAACTGGCTTAATATTTTACCCATTATGATTGTAAATTTTGGGGCGCAGTTTTTATGTACCCAACAACGGAGTTTTCTATTTCATCAAGAACTGACTGCTCCCCATATTTCGTTATAAAACTATATGGAACTGAGAATTCGATTTTTAGTATGTTTTTATCGTTTTCAAAAAGTGCTCCTTGAAAATTCATTTTAAAATCCGAGTTTGTCCAACCACCTCGAATTTGGCCATATTCAGTATCAATCTTTACTACTTGATTCATAAATTTATCCTTTTTAATTTTTAGGCCTAACGTTTGACATAAGGGGCGCCGTTAGGCGTCCCGCTTGAATGAGGGGTTAGGGCAACCTTACTCAGTAAAAAATGTTTGGTCATTTGAGGAGTTTTTAACCAATGAAATTGAATGCGTACAATCACTGCGATTTATATAGCTCTCACTGCTTCTTGCTATTTCTTCGCCGTTTTTTGCGTAATAAATCCAATACCACTGACCGCGATTATCTTTTTTTTGCCAATAACAAGGATAGGTGACTTGAGCCATGAAAAATTCCCCTTTAATGAGTTACGGATTTGAATATAAATATAACGGTACAACCTTTGTTTTTGATGTTGTTGCCTTTTCTGAAACGGAAGCAAAAGAGCGGGTGGAGCAAATGGGCGTTGCAAATTTTATTGCTAAGTTAAGCGATTTAGACATGCAAAGCCCTAACGTTTGAATTAAGGGGCGCCGTTAGGCGTCCCGCTTGAATGATGGGTTAGGGATTGCTTTTTCTGTCTGCGGAATGTGACAGTTCCTTGAGCAAGTAAGCCCCAACCGAAAGCTGCTACAAAACCACTAGAGGTCATGGCGTTACCAAAAGATAAGAAAGAATCGTTTTGGAGCTGCATGTATAAATTTGTAATTCCCGCGAAAATGATAGCCAGACCAATTAGTATTGAATGAAAACAACGGTCAGGCTTTAATATAAGCGCCCATAATGCACCGAACCCAATTGGAATAACGATATAGAAAAAAACTGCACTCAATGTGCTCATAAAGCCCTAACGTTTGAATTAAGGGGCGCCGTCAGGCGTCCCGCTTGAATGATGGGTTAGGGGAATACACTAGCAAACGACCCCATTGACGATTTTTTGGTTTTTTAAATCAATACCAAACCAGCAGCGATATTCTTTACCACCAGAAGATAGGGTGCATTGCATATTACCTTTAGTCTTTGTTTGTGTGCCAGTTTCACCGCACACCTCTTTTTGGGGTTTTACTGCCATTGTTTGGTATAAATCCTTGGCCGAAGAACCTGATAACTCAAAATAGATATTTGTATTTTGTGGCTCATTTTCTGGTGGATCGTATAAGGTTTTGCCTCCAATTCGATAAGTGCCAGATAGCTGGGTATATGCTGAAGCATATACTAATGATGAGGCCAGAAGCAGAACAGTAATTATTGCAAAGGGTTTCATAATGCCCCTAACGTTTGATATAAGGGGCGCCGCAAGGCGTCCCGCTTGATAGATGGGTTAGGCGTAACATTATAGTGCCTTTAAAAGAGCACTAATGAGTTGAACAAAACCTCTTGAATTGACATGCGCATCACTAGTGAAAAAGCTACTAATAAACATAATGGTGAAAATGATTACCAGCCCCCAAATAGCTGCTTTGGCTAAATTACGTTGGGTGGGGCTTATGTTTTGTGATTTTTGTGGTTTTGTATAGTCAATCCAAAGAGCGCCAGCCAGAAAGGCAAAGAGGCTAGCAAAGCCTAATGTACCTAAATTGAGAGGCTCGTGGACGATAATAAGGGCGGCAACAAATAAAGAAATTGCAGAGATAATGAGTTTGAATGTTTCCCAAATCATTGGTTGTTCGCCTAACGTATTAATTAAGGGGCTGGCTTTAGCCAGTCCCGCTTGAATGATGGGTTAGGGTTTATAACCAGCCCAAAGCCTAAATTAATATTGATCTTCATCGCAAGGCAACCTATGTAGATAAAGCTCAAATTCATTTTCCTGAAGTGGCTGTTCAATTAAATTGACGAAAAGCGGAACATCAGCCTCGCAAGTGATATTTTGAGTTGCATGCTCTTTAATGTACTCGCTCAGGTAGAGCAGGCTCTCAGTGTCACCTTGAATCATGATTCTTGTATTGTCTATTTTTCTCACGTCAAGTCTGAGCATTTTATCTCCTTGCGCGGTAACAATTTTCGTATGTATCACGGAAACCCTAACGTTTGAAGTAAGGGGCTGGCGACATCGGTGGCGCAACCCTCGTTATTAATAAACATTTCATAGAAGCACCTTTTCGCCAGTCCCGCTTGACTGATGGGTTAGGAAGCATTTTTCTTAGCCCGCCAAGCAATAAAATTATGCGCTAAAACATAGCACTGACCTAACACACCCAAAACCCACCAAGATTTTAAAGGAGCCTTGGTTAGTAAGAGAGCAAGCGTAGCTGTAATAAGCACCAAGCCAGAAACTAGATAAACATAAGCTAAAGCTACCCGATATTTTTCAGGGTTTTGAAGTGACCTTCCTCCCCAATCCTTCACCAAGTTAAGTTGGTTTTTAATGCCTATTTGATACGAACGATAAAGCCAAAATGTTGAGTAGCCCAAAATAATTATTAACAGCACAAAAACCATCTTGTTTCCTAACGTAAAGTAGGCATCCTATTTGACGTAAAACTTTGCGTCATAGGATGTCTTTTTGTATAAATTTTGTGTAAAGTATGCTGTAAAATCATATTGTTATTAATTATTAGTGCATCCTAAAATAAAATGAATGCTACGTCAAAAATTCTAGCGCCTAACGAACCTAAATTGCTGGATATCGTGCGCGGTAAAATCCGTTTAAAGCATTACAGTATTCGTACTGAGGAAGCATATGCTGATTGGATTAAACGCTATATTTTGCATTTTGACAAGCAGCACCCTAAGGATTTAGGTGCTGCTGAGGTTGAGGCGTTTTTAACGCATTTGGCCGTTGCTGGTAAAGTTTCGGCTAGTACACAAAATCAAGCCAAGAGCGCGTTATTGTTTTTATATAAAGAGGTATTGAAAGCGGAGTTGCCGTGGCTAGATGATATAGAGCGCGCAAAAGCCCCCAAGCGCCTGCCTGTGGTGTTGACACAGCAAGAGGTACAGGCTGTTTTAAAATATTTAGAGGGCACTCATTATCTTGTAGTGAGTATGTTGTACGGTGCCGGTATGCGAATTTTAGAGGCATTACGTTTGCGCGTAAAAGACATTGATTTCTCTCGTAAGGAGATTCTAATCCGTGACGGTAAAGGGTTTAAAGATAGGGTGACTATGTTGCCAGTCAGTTTAGTTGCGCCATTACAAGCGCATTTAGATAAAGTAAAAGCGCTGCACGAGCAGGACTTGCTAGCGGGCTATGGAGCGGTATATATGCCGCATGCGCTAGATAAAAAATATCCATATGCTGCGCGTGATTGGGCATGGCAATATGTGTTTCCTTCGGCGAAATTATCTACAGACCCACGCAGCGAAGATGCAGTCACCAGGCGCCATCATGTGCAAGATCAAGCGATACAGCACGCTGTGCGTCAAGCGGTGCGTGATGCTGGTATTGTGAAACCGGCAACGCCCCATACATTTCGTCATAGTTTTGCGACACATTTACTCGAAGGCGGCTACGATATTCGCACCGTGCAAGAGTTATTGGGGCATTCTGACGTGAGTACGACCATGATTTATACGCATGTGCTGAATAAAGGCGGACGTGGTGTGAGCAGCCCTTTGGATACTTTATAAGGCGTTGGCGTAAGTTTTAGTACTTTTGCATAATGAAATCATACGTTTCTTTCACATTTCTTTGGCTAGTTGGCGCTAGCTAGTCTAAAATTACACTTTATTGTTTATTTACTTTTTTACGGATTTTTATCATGCCAGTTTATCGTTCACATACCACTACTCACGGTCGCAACATGGCGGGCGCGCGCGCATTATGGCGCGCCACTGGCATGAAAGACGGTGATTTTGATAAACCAATTATCGCAGTTGCTAACTCGTTTACCCAGTTTGTACCGGGTCACGTACATTTAAAAGACATGGGTCAGCTAGTTGCCCGTGAAATTGAAAAAGCAGGCGGAGTCGCCAAAGAATTTAATACCATTGCCGTTGATGACGGTATCGCGATGGGACATGGTGGCATGCTATATAGCTTACCAAGCCGCGATTTAATTGCAGACAGCGTTGAATACATGGTGAATGCGCACTGTGCAGATGCGCTCGTATGTATTTCAAACTGCGACAAAATCACTCCAGGTATGTTGATGGCGGCCTTGCGCTTAAATATTCCAGTGGTATTTGTATCTGGCGGCCCAATGGAGGCCGGTAAAGTAAATTGGAATGGCAATACACATAAACTAGATTTAGTGGATGCGATGGTGGCCGCGGCAGATAGCAACGTAAGCGATGCAGAAGCTGATGCGATTGAGCGCTCAGCTTGCCCAACTTGTGGCTCTTGCTCTGGTATGTTTACCGCTAACTCAATGAACTGTTTAACAGAGGCGTTAGGTTTAAGTTTGCCTGGCAATGGCTCAACCTTGGCCACGCATGCAGCACGTAAAGAGTTGTTCCTAAAAGCAGGTCGCTTGATTGTGGACCTTGCAAAACGCCATTATGAGCAAGATGACTACACCGTATTGCCACGTAGCATTGCCAACATGAAGGCGTTTGAAAATGCAATGAGCTTAGACGTGGCAATGGGCGGCTCTACCAATACCGTATTGCATTTGCTAGCAGCAGCACATGAAGCTGGTTTAGATTTCACCATGAGTGATATTGACCGCATTTCACGCAAAGTGCCTTGCGTAAGTAAAGTAGCGCCAGCAACGGCTAAATACCATATGGAAGACGTGCACCGAGCAGGTGGCGTGATGGGTATTTTGGGTGAGCTTGATCGTGCTGGTGTGATTCACCGTGATACGCCTATGGTACATAGCCCAAGCTTAGGTGATGCGCTCAATGAGTGGGATATTAAAGTCACTAAAAATGAGGATGTGAAGAAATTCTTCCGTGCAGCGCCTGGTGGCATTTCAACAACCATCGCGTTTTCTCAAAGTATGCTTTATCCAACGTTAGATGATGACAGAAGCGAAGGCTGTATTCGTGACAAAGCGCATGCTTATTCACAAGACGGTGGTTTGGCTGTGCTCTACGGCAACATCGCGTTAGATGGCTGTATTGTAAAAACTGCGGGTGTGGATGACAGTATTTTGAAATTTACTGGCCGCGCACGTATTTTTGAGAGTCAAGATGCTTCAGTAGAAGCGATTCTTGCCGATAAAATTGTAGCGGGTGACGTAGTGGTGATTCGCTATGAAGGCCCTCGCGGTGGCCCTGGTATGCAGGAAATGCTGTATCCGACCTCTTACTTGAAATCTAAAGGCTTAGGTAAGGCGTGTGCGTTGCTGACGGACGGACGCTTCTCTGGCGGTACCTCCGGCTTGAGTATTGGCCATGCCTCACCAGAAGCAGCTGAAGGCGGCGCCATCGGCTTGGTGCAAGAAAACGACACGATTGAAATTGATATTCCAAACCGTACGATTCACTTAGTGATTAGCGATGAAGAAATGGCGCACCGTCGCGCAAAAATGGAAGATAAAGGCAAAGATGCCTGGAAGCCGGTTAACCGTGAAAGAGCGGTTTCACCAGCATTGCGCGCATACGCTGCAATGAGTACCAGTGCTGCACGTGGTGCAGTGCGTGATGTTTCTCAAATTGAGAAATAATTTATTCAGATTTAAAATCGCTTTGATAAGTAACACCTAAAGTGAGCAATTGATAAGGTAATGTATGACATTAGATTCACTAGAAGACCATATCTTTAGAAAGAGAGACGGGCAGGGCTGTTCAACCCTGCACCCTCATGTGACAGTCACTGAAGATGAAACTGGTCTGCAATATTTAGAGATAGATAACCCCTTAGCCACCGCTAAAATTGCGTTGCAAGGTGGCCATGTCATGCAATGGCAGCCTAAAACAGAAAAACAGCCAGTGCTGTGGCTTTCTGACCATGCACGCTATGTAAAAGGCCGCTCGATACGCGGTGGCGTGCCTATTTGTTGGCCTTGGTTTGGCGCGCACCCAACCGATAGCACATTATGCCCGCATGGCTTCGCCAGAGTGATTCCATGGCAATTGGTGGATGTGGATTCAACAGAAACAGGTGCAACGCGCATTGTGTTGCAGATGATAGAAACACCAGAGGCAAAAAGACAGCTTTCCTACTCATACGTACTCACCATGATGGTGACAATCGGTAAGCGTTTGAAAATTGATCTTGCCACCACCAATAAGTCTGACCATCCGTTCTTAATTGGCGAAGCATTCCACACTTATCTGAATGTGAGTGATGTGGGCAATATTCGAGTAACTGGCCTGCAAGATTGCCTGTATGCGGATAAATTACGTCAGTACAGACGTTACGTAGAGCATAACGTATTGAAGTTTGATGGCGAGTTTGACCGTGTTTACCTAGACCACAATTCAGACTGCTTAATCCATGACCCTGTTTATAACCGCTTGGTTCGTGTAGGTAAATCAGGCAGTGATACTACTGTGGTATGGAGTCCGGGTGCTGAAAAAGCGCATGCCATGGGCGATATGGGCGATGCAGACGAGTGGCGTAAAACTGTATGTGTAGAAACCGCCAATGCATTAGAAAACTCTGTGGTCATTAGCCCAAACAGAACGCATACCATGTCGGTTGAATATAGCGTGGAAGCACTGTAATACACTTTAGTATTTTTATTTTACTGTGCTGTCAACCCGTGACATTAACGGTACGTTGAGTGTACCCTAGGTACTGCAAATTTATTTTAATTGCTTAAAGTTCTATATATTTTAATTGGTTGAGATAGATTTGATTTAACTCACTTGTCATAAGTTAAATTATGAGTATGATATGCGGGTTGTAAAATTTATAACTACTATTATTAAGTGTTAATTCAAGGAGATAGCATGAAAGCTTTATTATTAACAATCGCTACTGCTGGTTCTATGTTGCTTACTGCGCAAGCAGGTGCTGCGGTAGATGCAAAAGCTGCTGAAGCTTTGGCACAAAAAAGTGGCTGTCTAGCATGTCACTCAGTAGATAAAAAAGTATTAGGCCCAGCTTACAAAGATGTTGCGGCTAAATACAAAGGCGACAAAACTGCAGAAGCAAAGTTAGTTGAAAAAGTTAAAAAAGGCGGTAGCGGCGTTTGGGGCCCAATGCCAATGCCACCAATGGGCGCACAAGTTAAAGAAGCTGACATCAAAACAGTGGTTGAATGGGTATTGTCACTTTAATTATTTGTTTAGGTGCTTGAATAAAATTCAATCGCTTGTCACATTAAAAAGCCAGCTCAAAAAGCTGGCTTTTTTGTTGCCCTTTAGTGTAATGGGGCTGTAATCGTTACCCTTTATGTTTATGCAGTAAATTCAACTTACTATGATGCATAGAGTAAACAAAGTAAAACACGATCCCCACTAATATCCAGGTGCCGAATCTAATCCAAGTGCTTGCCGGTAAGAAAGACATTAATGCGCCACATGAAATAATGCCTAATACCGGAATCAGCGGATTCCATGGGTTCTTGAATGGGCGATGCAAATTAGGTTGGCGGATACGCAATACCACTACACCCACGCATACCATGACAAAGCTTGCCAGCGTGCCTATGTTCACCGTTTCTGCGAGCTGACCAAGCGGAATAAACCCTGCCACTAGCGACACCACAAAACCGCACATCAGTATGATTCTGGTTGGTGTTTTGCGATCCGGATTTACCTTGGAAAATATAGGGGAAATAAGTCCATCGCGGCTCATAGAGAATAGGATGCGTGTTAGGCCGTAAAGCAGTACCAATAGCACGGTAATCAGGCCTGCAAGTACGCCTGTTGCCACTAAAGTAGATGACCATGTATGGCCGATTCTGGTTAACGCATAGGCAACTGGAGAGGATACGTTAAGTTCTGTGTAAGGCACGATACCGGTGAGTAAGCCGGATACCACGATATAAACGATGGTGCAGAATACGAGCGAGCTTAGCAGGCCGATAGGTAAATCGCGTTGCGGATTTTTTGCTTCTTCAGCGGCGGTAGACACTGCATCAAAGCCAAAGTAAGCGAAAAATACGAGGGAAGCACCAGCCAATACGCCTATGTTTCTACCGTCTTCCAAGGTGCTAAACCAGCCAAACGGCATGAATGGTTGCCAGTTGTCGGTATTGAGGTGGGCAGACGCCAACGCAATAAAGATGGCAATGGTGGATAGCTTGATAATGACGATAATGTTGTTAAAGCGGGCGCTTTCTTTCACGCCTATCATTAATAGAATGGTGAGTATCCAAATGATAGAGAATGCAGGTAAGTTGATAATACCACCCATGACTGGTGCTTTAGTGATGGCTTCAGGCAGATGCATATTGAAGTTAGTGAGGGTGTTGATAAAGTAGCCAGCCCAGCCATTGGCAACAGCCGCCGCGCCTACGCCGTATTCCAGCAATAGAATCCAGCCCATAATCCATGCGATAAACTCGCCAAATGCCACATAGCTGTAGCCATAAGCACTGCCTGACCCGCCAACTGAGGCAGCAAGTTCAGCGTAGGCGAGTGCGGCAAACCCTGAAGCTACACCGGCAATAATGAACGAGAGTACAACAGCTGGGCCAGACTGTGTGGCAGCCGCAATGCCAGTTAACACGAAGATACCTGTGCCGATGGCACAGCCTATGCCTAATAGGGCTAAATCAAATGCTGATAAACATTTTTTAAGCTCGCTATCCGCGTGAGCGCTGATTATTTTAGTTCTTAGTAGCTGCTTGAGCATAACGGGTATCCTTTTAGTGTATTACTTTATGCATGGCCGAAGACGATAAATCGGTCGTGCACTGTTAACGGATGCTAAACATTAAACAATTACTGGTCAATCACCCTGGTGATTACTCGCTATTAAACAACGCGCCCAGCGCCTGTATCATGTAATGGTGATCAAGTACGCCAGCGCTTTCTCTAATGCTGTGCATGGCCCACATCGGCGAGCCAACATCTACGCTGGCAACGCCTAAACCAGAAGCAAGAATCGGCCCAATTGTGCTGCCGCAGCCTAAGTCGGTGCGGTGCGAGTATTGTTGGAATGGTACTTTTGCACGCTCGCATAGTGAGATGAAGCGCGCAGCGGTGTCTGCATTTGTTGCGTAGCGCTGGTTGGCGTTGGTTTTAATCACTGGGCCTTTGTTGACCATCACATGGTGACAAGGCTCGTATGCACCAGCATGGTTCGGATGGTATGCATGCGCCATGTCTGCGCTGACAAAAAAGCTTTGTGCCAATGCACGTAAGCGTTCTTCTTCACTTAAACCGCTGTTGCTTGTGATGCGGTTGATTACATCAGATAAAAAGCTACCGCTTGCGCCAGTAGCGCTCTCGCTGCCGACCTCTTCATGATCAAATAATGCGCAGATGTTGCTGGTCTCTTGATTGTTAGCGTTGAGCAGGGCAGTGATTGCCGCGTGGCAGGAGGCTAGGTTATCCAGCTGGCTGTTGGTGATGAACTCTTGGTTTGCACCCCAGAACCTGCCTTTTTGTGTATCAAACACATTAAACTCAAACGTGAGTATGTCTTGCGGCGCAATGTTCAATGCTGCGGCAATATACGCTAAAAACTGCTGTTCAGCCTCAACGCCCGCGGCACTTTCACCAAACAATAGTGGCAGTTCAGTTTGTTTGTTGAGTTTCAGGCCTTTTTCATTCACTTCGCGGTTCATGTGAATCGCTAAGTTGGGCAGGCGCATCAGTGCATCGTCAAACTTGAGTAGTTTTATTGCATGACCAGTTTCGGTGCGTACAGTCACACGCCCGGCAATGCTTAAATCGCGGTCGGTAAACGTTGCTAGAATTGGCCCGCCGTAAACTTCTACACCTATGCGCAGTAGGCCGTCTGTTGCATAAGCGGCTTTAGGTTTGAGTCTTAGACTAGGGGAGTCTGTATGTGCACCCACCATGCGAAAGCCTGCATCGGCAAGCGGTTTGCTGCCAAGGGTGAAGGCAATAATGGAGGCCCCGCCACGCACTACAAAATAGCGGTTGCCCGTGCTGAGTTGCCAAGCTTGGGTTTCGTCCAGTTTGCTAAACCCTGCACTGAGTAGCTGCTGTTCAATCTGCTCAACCGCGTGCCAAGGGCTAGGGCTTAGGTCAATAAAATTAAGTAAGTCTTTTGCTAGCGTGCGTGCTTGGTCAGAAATGCTTATTGGGCTAGAAATATTGACTGGGGTTGAGATATTCATAAGTGCCTATTGGTTAAGAGATAGCCAGTCTTTCGCAATAAGAAAGTCAGTGTAGAGTTTAGCTTCTGGGCTGCCGGCTTCTGGCTTCCAGTCATAGCGCCATTTCACAATGGGTGGCATAGAAAGCAGAATGGATTCAGTGCGGCCGTTTGATTGTAGGCCGAAAATCGTGCCACGGTCATAAATGAGGTTGAACTCCACGTAGCGTCCGCGGCGGTAGGCCTGGAAATCACGTTCACGTTCGCCGTAAGGGGTGTCTTTACGGCGCTGTACGATAGGTAAGTATGCCTGCAAGAATGCATCACCTACTGCGCGATGAAAGTCGAAGCTACGTTCAAAACCGAGTTCGCTGAAATCATCATAAAAAATGCCGCCTATGCCGCGAGGCTCCTGGCGGTGTTTTAAAAAGAAGTAGTCATCACACTCTTTTTTGAATTTAGGGTAAAAGCTGGTATCAAACGCATCTAATACTGTTTTGTTAGTGCGGTGGAAATGCTCAGCATCTTCACTAAAGCCATAGTAAGGGGTTAAATCCATACCGCCGCCAAACCACCAGATATCCTGCTCGCTGGCATTTTGTGCTTTGGCCACAAAAAAGCGTACATTCATATGTACGGTAGGCACGTAAGGGTTGCGTGGGTGAAACACCAAAGACACGCCCATTGCTTCCCAAGGGCGGCCGGCCGCCTCAGGGTGCGCCACACTGGCAGCAGGTGGTAACTTAGTACCTAATACGTGAGAAAAACCTACACCAGCACGCTCAAATACGTTGCCTTCTTCAAGCAGGCAGGAGGTGCCGCCTCCACCTTCAGGACGTTGCCAGCTATCTTGCAGAAAGTTTTTACCATCCACTAATTCAATGGCTTCTACAATTTTGGCTTGCAGGTTTTGTAAGTAGCTAAAAACGTCTTGAGTGTTCATGATATAAGCTTAGATCCTAACTCTTAATGGCACGGTAGCCGATATCGGTGCGGAATTGTGCGCCATCAAACTTAATTTCTTTCATGGCTTGGTAGGCTTGCTGTTGTGCGTACTTAACGGTTTCACCTAGTGCTGTCACACATAGCACGCGACCACCACTGGTCACTACTTTGCCATCTTTTTGCGCAGTGCCAGCGTGGAATATATGCGTATCTGCCAATTGATTGGTCAGGCCGGTAATTTCATCACCTAGTCTTGGGGTTTCCGGGTAATTGGCGGATGCCATCACCACGCCTAAAGCCACGCGTCTGTCCCACTCAGCTTCTGCACGGTCTAATGTGCCGTTGACTGCATGCTCCATTAGGCCAACTAAATCGCTCTTTAAGCGCATCATGATGGGCTGGGTTTCTGGGTCGCCCATGCGGCAGTTAAACTCTAAAGTTTTAACGACACCATTTGGGCTGATCATTAAACCTGCGTATAAGAAGCCAGTGTATGGGATGCCATCTTTAGCCATGCCTTCTACGGTAGGCTTGATAATTTCACGCATCACTTTAGCGTGGATGGCCGGGGTGACTACCGGTGCGGGTGAGTAAGCACCCATGCCACCGGTGTTCGGGCCTTGGTCTGCGTCTAGCAGGCGTTTGTGATCTTGGCTGGTGGCAAGCGCTAAAATATTTTTACCGTCTACCATCACCATGAAGCTGGCTTCTTCGCCTGCTAGAAACTCTTCAATCACAACACGTGCGCCTGCGGCACCGAGTTTGTTGTCTTCTAGCATGGCGTCAATAGCTGCATGTGCTTCATCTTCATTCATGGCAACCACAACACCTTTGCCCGCAGCTAAACCATCAGCTTTAATCACGATAGGTGCACCTTGTTGCTTCACGTACTCATGCGCAAGCTTGGCGTCAGTGAATGTGCCATAACCAGCGGTAGGAATATTGTGGCGCATCATAAAGGCTTTGGCGTAGTCTTTAGAGGATTCTAATTGTGCGGCGGCTTTGGTTGGGCCAAAGATCTTTAAGCCTGCGGCGCGGAACGCATCGACAACGCCTTGAGAGAGGGGGGCTTCTGGGCCAACAATGGTCAGGTAAATTTGTTCGTCTTGTGCGAATTTAACTAAATCATCAACTGCGGTAATCGGTACATTGACCATGTCCGGGTTTAATGCGGTGCCTGCATTGCCTGGCGCTACATAAACACGGCTAACCTCTTTGTTGTGAGTAACTTTCCAGGCGAGGGCATGTTCACGACCACCACCACCGATGACTAAAATTTTCATGTATTTGAAACCCTTAAAAATCTTTCGCCACAACTAGCTCTTAGGCAGGCTGTGGCAAAAAGAAGAACAAACGTATTATTTTAATAATTGTCTAGTGCCTAAAGTGGCGAATACCAGTCACTACCATCACCAAACCATGCTCGTCAGCGGCGGCAATCACTTCCTCATCGCGCATGCTACCACCTGGGTGAATCACGCATGCCGCACCGGCTTCAGCCAGTACATCAATACCATCGCGGAACGGGAAGAATGCATCAGAGGCCACCACTGAGTTTTTCAAGGTGAGGCCAGCATTTTGAGCTTTAATCGCTGCAATCTTGGTGCTGTCCACACGGCTCATTTGGCCTGCGCCTACACCTAGTGTCATGCTGTTGCCGCAGAATACAATTGCGTTGGATTTAACGTATTTTGCAACGCGCCATGCAAACAGCATGTCTTGTAATTGCTCTGGTGTTGGTTGTTTTTTGCTGACGATTTTTAAATCACTCACGCTGATTTCGTGGTTGTCTGCAGTTTGAATCAGTAGACCAGAGCCAATACGTTTAGTATCGTGTGAGTTACGGCCTTGTTCCCATGCTGTGTTGCCGCCCTCTGGTAAGGCGATTTTCAGTACACGTACATTGGCTTTGGCACTGAATATCGCTAATGCTTCAGCCGTGTAGTCAGGCGCGATCAACACTTCTACAAACTGCTTGCTTACAGCTTCGGCAGCTGCTTTATCTAGCGTGGTGTTGAAAGCGATAATGCCGCCAAACGCTGAGGTAGGGTCAGTTTGGAATGCTTTGCTGTAAGCTTCTAGCGCATCTTTACCTAGTGCTACGCCGCATGGGTTTGCATGTTTAACAATCACGCAGGCAGTTGAGTCAAAGCTTTTTACGGCTTCCCATGCTGCGTCAGCATCGGCAATATTGTTGTAGCTTAACTCTTTACCTTGCAACTGCACTGCGGTTACTAAAGAGCCTGGTGCTGGGTTGGTATCACGGTAGAACGCTGCACTTTGGTGCGGGTTTTCGCCATAGCGTAAGTCTTGCAGTTTTACAAAACGGCTATTTACCTGCGCTGGGTAAGGGTTGCGTGTGCCATCAGCATTAAAGCTTGATAAGTAATCGCTGATTGCGCCATCGTAGTTGCTGATGCGGTTGAACGCGGCAACAGATAATGCAAATTTTGTGGCTTGGCTGGTCGCGCCGCCTGTGCTTTGTAGCTCACGTAGCACATCAGCATATTGGCTGGCGTCGGTTACTACGGCAACGTCTTTCCAGTTTTTTGCCGCTGAACGTACCATTGCTGGGCCGCCGATGTCGATGTTTTCAATAGCATCTTCTAAGCTGCAATTTGGGTTTGCTACGGTTGCTTCAAACGGATATAAATTCACCACCACCATATCAATGTTAGGGATGTCTTGCGCTTGCATTGCTGATACGTGCTCTGGCAAATCACGGCGACCTAAAATACCACCATGTACTTTTGGATGCAGCGTTTTTACGCGGCCATCTAACATTTCAGGAAAGCCTGTGTAATCACTTACTTCAATGACAGGAATGCCATTGTCACGGAATAGTTTAGCGGTGCCGCCAGTCGATAAAATTTCAATGCCTAAAGCTTGTAAGCCTTTTGCAAAGTCAATAATGCCAGTTTTATCAGAAACGCTAATAAGCGCACGTTTAGTAGTTGCCATAAAATTATTCCATAATACAAATGATAGGCTGTATTAGCGACTTGCCAATACACGTTAAATTTTTGCCGCCGGTTGTTTCCTGATAATCAAGTTTGGCTTGCTAAACTGCTGCCAAGCTTAATTGCCCAGAATGCAAGATTGGATAAAACAATACGTGGTGCTTGTTTTATTCGATCTTGTACTGCTGAAGTTTTTTACGTAGGGTATTGCGATTGATGTTTAGGATCTCGGCTGCCTTGCTTTGATTGCCACCCACTTTATGCATGATGTAGTTAAGCAGCGGCTTTTCTACGCAGCCCAATACCATATCGTAAACGGCATGGGGAGGCTCACCTTCTAGATGCATAAAGTAATCATCTAAAGACTCTTGCACTGCTTGGCTGAGCTTACAATTTTCTGACATAGAAGTTCCTAGGCTGCTAATGCTGAAGACGCGTCTGGATTTACGTCATCAGCGTCATTATCAATGTAAACCAAGCGCTCATTTTTTGTTTTCAGTTCAACAAAAAAGTCGTTAATTGCTTGTAGTTGTAATTCTATGGTTTGCAAGGTGTTCATGCTGTGGCGGAACTGCGCAGAACCGGCTAAACCTTTGGTGTACCATGAGATGTGCTTACGTGCCATACGCATGCCAGTGAGCTCACCATAAAAATCATACAAGTCATGTAGATGCTCTAGCATCACGGTATGAATTTCATCCACGGTAGGTGGTAATAAATGCGTGCCGGTCGTGAGGTAATGCTCAATTTCACGGAATATCCATGGGCGACCTTGTGCTGCGCGTCCAATCATCACTGCATCTGCGCCGGTGTAATCTAGTACAAACTTTGCTTTTTCAGGGGTGGTGATGTCGCCGTTGGCAATCAGCGGAATCTTAATCGCTTGTTTCACTGCGGCAATGGTATCGTACTCTGCATCACCCATGTAAGCACAGGCGCGGGTACGGCCATGCATCGCCAATGCTTGCACGCCTAAGTCTTCAGCCATTTTTGCAATTTGAATTGCATTGCGGTTTTGTTTGTCCCAACCCGTGCGTATTTTTAAGGTAACTGGAACATCGACCGCGGCAACTACTGCGCGCAAAATTTGTGCGACTAGTGGCTCATCTTTCAGTAGTGCAGAGCCAGCCATTACGTTACAAATCTTTTTAGCCGGGCAACCCATGTTGATGTCGATGATTTGTGCGCCATTATCCACGTTGTGTTTAGCGGCTTCAGCCATCATTTGTGGGTCTGCACCAGCAATCTGCACAGAAATCGGGTTAACTTCACCTTCGTGGTTGGCACGACGTTTGGTCTTTTCGCTACCGTACAGTAATGAGTTTGAGGTCACCATCTCAGATACAGCCAAGCCCGCACCCATCTTTTTGCAAAGCTGGCGGAAAGGCCTGTCAGTCACGCCCGCCATGGGTGCGACAACTAGGTTGTTTTTTAAGATGTGATTGCCGATTTGCACTAGTGTATTTCTCGAACGCGAAAGTTGCCTATTTTATACGCAATCTTGCTTAGAGAAAACAATTTTCAGCATACAATTGGCAATAGTTTGTTATTGAGTTTGATTATGCAGAAGCCATCAACCACGCACATTGCCTTTGCCAGCTTTATTGGTACTGCAATTGAGTTTTACGATTTTTATATTTACGCCATGGCAGCGGCTTTGGTGATTGGGCAGGTGTTCTTTCCTGCCAGCGACCCCGCGACACAGTCCCTTAACGCATTTTTAACTTTTGGCATTGCTTTTATTGCCAGACCGGTTGGTGCCATAGTGTTTGGTCATTTTGGCGATAAAGTCGGGCGTAAGGCTACGCTGGCGGCATCTTTGCTATTGATGGGTATTTCTACATTGCTGATTGGGTTGTTGCCCGGGTATGAAGTGTTGGGGATTTGGGCGCCAATTGCACTGTGTATATTACGCTTTGGGCAGGGTTTGGGTCTGGGCGGTGAGTGGGGCGGCGCGGCATTGCTGGCTACCGAACATGCACCACAAGGTAAACGCGCTTGGTTTGGCATGTTTCCGCAATTGGGGCCATCGGTGGGTTTTTTAATGGCTACCTTGAGCTATCTTGCTTTGTCGGTATGGTTAACGGACGCACAGTTTAAGGCTTGGGGCTGGCGCCTACCTTTTATTGCTAGTGCTTTGCTGGTTGGTGTGGGCTTATACGTGCGATTTAAATTGGCAGAAACGCCAGCTTTTGCTGCAGCGCTGCAACAGAATCAAACCCATGCGATGCCAATTAAGCCTTTATTAAACAAACATTTACGCCCCGTGTTGTTAGGTGCGTTGGCGATGGTGGTGTGCTACAACTTATTTTATACCGCCACGGTGTTTTGCTTGAGTTATGGCATCGCGAATCTGGGCATTACACGTAGCGACTTTTTAGGCATGCTGTGCATTGCTATTTTGTTTATGACCCTTGCTACGCCTATCTCGGCAAAGTTGAGTGATGTCTACGGTCGCAGACCTGTGCTGTTAGTTAGCGGTGCACTGGTGGTGCTGGCCGGCTTTGCGTTGAGCCCTTTGCTAGCAAGCGGCTCTGTAGTGCAGGTGACCCTATTTTTATCGTTAGCGCTGTTCTTAATGGGGGCAACATTTGCGCCTATGGGCGCATACCTGCCAGAGCAGTTTCCAGTGGCTGTGCGCTATACCGGCGCAGGCTTGGCCTATCAGCTTGGCGGTATTTTAGGTGCGTCTATGGCACCTTATATTTCACAAGTGCTGGTGGCAACTGGCGGGCTGGCTTGGGTGGGGGCTTATGTTTCAATTGCTGCCGCCGTGAGTTTTGTTGCGGTGTTATTGCTGGGAGAGCGCCGGAGTGGTGATTTGCTCTAGGTGCGTTAGCCATGCAATCGCCTGTTCACGTGTGTCTCCACACATTTCTGCGCTAGGCTGCAGGCCACCGCAAAATGCGGGTCGTTCCGGCTGGCCAAAGATTTTGCACATGTTTTGCTCATTGAGCTGAATGCAGCGCACACCGGCAGGCTTGCCATTGGGCATGCCAGGAATCGGGCTGTTAATAGAAGGCGCGATGCAACATGCGCCACAATGGTCTCTACATTTCATCGTGTATTGATAGATAGTCTATTGATCAGTATTAGCGCTCTGTAAACCCTAGTGTTCTACCCACGGGAAATGCAGCGCGCTGACGGCAAGTTTGATTTCTTCCAATGCAGCGCTTGCTGCCGCCGTGGGGCCTTTGACCCCCACCTCTGTGGTGCGGCGGTTATCTAGTTTAGGCAGGCTGAAAAGCTTAATTTCCGGGTATTTTTGTACGATATGATTCATTAAATCAATGAGCTGGCTTTCGCCGGCATCCATCACCAAAATCGATAGCTCGGTATAATCCTGCTGGTGAAACAGGTGTTGGTAATGCGTGTCCAGCACCCATTCCACCATGGGGTGCGCCATTTGCGGGAAACCTGGCACAAAGTAATGCTGGTTGATGGCAAAGCCCGCCACGCGGTTCACTGGGTTGGGGATCAGTTCTGCCCCTGCTGGCAAATCTGCCATTAGGACTCTTTTCGGATAGGCGCCCTCACCATATTGCGCCTCAATTTCGGCAACGGCTCCCGGGTGGCGGGTGAGTGCTACTCCGGCAGCATCAGCCGCGCACTGACGCGTGTAGTCATCTGGCGTGGCACCGATGCCGCCAAAACTGAACACGATATCCCCATGCTGCATACTGGCTTGCAGCAGGCTTGTAATCTGTGCAGGAGTGTCACCCAGATAATGCGCCCATGCCAGTTGTAAACCGCGTGCTTTTAACGCCTGTATCACAAAGCTTAAGTGTGCATCCTGCCGTTTTCCGGAGAGGATTTCATCGCCGATGATATAAATACCGATGGACTGATTATCTTTTTGCATGATTGTTTAAATACGCCCGTGAACCACTGTGAGTCAATGTTAAGGATTAATGCGCGCTTTCCCAGTTGCTACCTACACCAACCTCAGCTAGTAACGGCACATCTAGTTTAGCTACATTTTGCATAAGCTCTGGCAGTTTCTGTTTGACCAATGCGAGTTCGCTATCCGGCACTTCTAATACCAACTCATCGTGCACTTGCATGATGAGTTTAGTGCTGAGTTTTTCATCTTTCAGCCATTTATCTACCGCAATCATGGCAAGTTTGATTAAATCTGCCGCGGTGCCCTGCATCGGCGCGTTGATGGCCGCACGTTCGGCACCGGCTCTGCGCATGCCGTTGGCGCTATTGATTTCTGGTACCCATAACCTGCGGCCAAAGTAGGTTTCTACATAGCCTTTTTCTTTGGCAAGTTCGCGGGTTTCCTGCATATATTGGCGTACACCCGGGTAGCGCGCAAAGTAGCGCTCTATATAGCTTTGGGCGGCGCTGCGCTCGATATTAAGGTTTTGCGCCAGCCCAAATGCGCTCATGCCGTAAATCAGGCCAAAGTTAATCACTTTTGCATAGCGACGCTGCTCGTTGTCCACGGCACTGCGTTCCACGCCAAAAATCTCGGCAGCAGTGGCGCGATGGATATCTTCATTGTTGGCAAAGGCTTGCAGCATGCCTGTGTCTTTAGATAAATGCGCCATGATGCGCAGCTCAATTTGTGAGTAATCTGCAGAAACAATATGGCTGCCTGGCGGTGCGATAAATGCTTCGCGGATACGGCGGCCTTCAGCGGTGCGTACCGGGATGTTTTGTAAATTGGGGTCGCTGCTGGCTAAGCGGCCTGTAATCGCCACTGCCTGATTGTAGCTGGTGTGCACGCGCCCGGTGTGCGGGTTAATCATTTTTGGCAGTTTATCGGTATAGGTAGATTTTAATTTGGCTAAGCCGCGGTACTCCAGCAGCACTTTCGGCAGTGGGTAATCTAGCGCAAGCTCCTGCAGTACGTCTTCGTCTGTAGACGGCGCACCAGAGGGAGTCTTTTTAATAGGCTTAATGCCGAGTTTGCCAAATAAGATTTCTTGCAGTTGCTTAGGTGAGCCCAAGTTAAACGGTTGCCCTGCAAGCTCAAAAGCTTTTGTTTCCAGCTCCATCAGTTTCATGCCGATTTCGTTGCTTTGGCGGTTGAGCATGTTGGCATCAATCAACACACCATTGCGCTCAATGGTAAACAGGCATTCCATTGAAGGCATTTCAACTTGGCTGTAAATAAAGTTGAGTTTGCTATCTTGCAGCACCTGTGGTGATAGCGCCTCATGCAGTTGCAGGGTAATGTCAGCGTCCTCGGCTGCGTATTCAGCGGCAACCTCGATTGTCACTTGATTAAAACTAACTTGTTTGGCACCTTTGCCTGCTACTTGCTCAAAGCTGATAGGCTCAATGCCTAAATGTCGGGCGCTGAGTTCATCCATGCCGTGGCCGCGGTGGCTTTCTAGCACATAAGACTGCAACAGTGTGTCGTGCGTAATACCATTAAGCGCAATGCCGTGGTTAGCCAATACGTGTTTATCGTATTTTAAATTTTGCCCTACTTTTTTAATGGCTGGGTTTTCCAGCAAAGGCTTAAACTTGGCTAAAACCTGTGCCAGCGGCAGCTGCTCAGGGGCGTCAAAGTAATCATGCGTGAGCGGCAAATAGGCGCCAGTCCCTGCGGTCACGCTAAACGACATGCCGACAATTTGGGCGGTGAGCGGGTCTAGTGAGGTGGTTTCTGTATCAAAGCAGATGAGCTCCGCCTGGTTAAGCTTAGCGAGCCATGCATCTAAGGCTGTTTCGCTGAGTATGGTTTCATATTGGCGGCTGGTGTTAGGGGTGTAGCTGTACTGTACGGATGGAGGCGCGGTGTTAGCCTCAGCTTTAGCTTTGGCTTCGGGTCTGTCCACCGTTGCGGGTGCGCTGAATAAATCACCAGAGGTACCTGCTGGCGGAGGCTCCGCGCTAGGCTGAAGTGCCGCGTCTGGCATATTGTCCAGCTCGCGCTTCCAGCTTCTGAATTCAAAGTGGTCAAATAGTGCGGTTAGTTTTGCTTTGTCTGGCGTTTGTTGTACCAGCTCGTCAAAGTGGTCGCGGATGCCCACGTCACAGCGGATGGTAATCAACTCGCGTGCGGTGGGTAGCCACGGTAGCGCCTTGCGCAAGTTTTCACCTACCACGCCTTTAATGCTGTCTGCATTGGCGACTATATTGTCTAATGTGCCGTATTCTTTTAGCCATTTAACCGCAGTTTTTGGGCCAACTTTTTCCACCCCTGGCACGTTGTCTGAGGTGTCACCAACCAGCACTAAGTAGTCAATGATCAAGCTGGGCGGGATGCCAAATTTGTTTTCCACACCAGCCACATCCAGCACGTCATCGGTTTTGCGGAAAGCGTCGCGCATAGTGTTGACTACGGTAATGTGCTCGTTCACCAGTTGCGAAATGTCTTTATCACCGGTAGAAATAATGGTCTTAATGCCTTGGCGCTCAGCTTGTTTGGCCAATGCGCCAATCACATCGTCTGCTTCTACGCCATCTTCAACAATCAGTGGCCAACCCATGGCGCGTATGGTTTCAAATAGAGGCTCAATTTGCGAGCGTAAATCATCAGGCATGCTGGCGCGGTTGGCTTTGTATTCTGGATAAATGTCATCACGAAAGGTTTTGCCTTTGGCATCAAATACGCAGGCACTGTATTCGGCAGGGTAGTCTTTGTGTAGGCGGCGCAGCATATTGAGTACGCCCTGAATCGCACCTACCGGCTCGTTGGCCGAGTTGCGTAGGTCGGGCATGGCGTGGAATGCACGATACAAATAAGATGAACCATCCACCAATAATAAAGTTTTCATATAAAAATCCAAAAATTGCGAGCGTCCGTCACATTAAATAGCCCTGCTTTAGGCAAATAATTGCAATAGGTTGTTGCCAACGGTCTTTAATCGCCTACATAATAAAACATATATGACATGCTTAAAAATTGTTTATGCGCAGGCGTTTAATTTAGCCTGTTTAAATTTTGGTATTTCATTCATCAAGGATTAATCGTCATGACCATTGTTAAAAAAATTCCAAAAATTACCGACCCTGACGTACAGGGTATGCACCATACTGGCCTTGAGTCTTGGCATGCGTTTAAGATTATGTCTGAGTTTGTGGATGCAACGGAGCGTCTTAAAGAAATTACGCCTGCGGTTTCTATCTTTGGCAGTGCACGCACCAAGCCGGATAGCCCTTATTATGAATTGACGGTGGACATTGCAAGACGGCTTTCTGATGCAGGCTTTGCTGTGATATCTGGCGGTGGCCCCGGCATTATGGAGGCGGCTAATAAGGGCGCATTTGCAGGCAAGTCACCAAGTATCGGCTTAAATATTGAACTGCCGCATGAGCAAAATGCAAATCCGTATCAGGATATTAGCCAGAATTTTAAGCATTTCTTTATGCGTAAGGTTATGTTTGTAAAGTATGCGAGCGCCTATGTGGTGATGCCAGGCGGGTTTGGTACTCTAGATGAGCTGATGGAGGCGATTACGCTGGTGCAAACCGGTAAAACGCTCAAGATTCCTATTATCTTGGTATGTGAGCCATTTTGGCGCGGGCTGGTGGAGTGGGTGAAAACCACTTTGGTGAACGAAGACATGATTTCAACCAGTGATTTGGATCTAATTCAGATGATTGATGACCCGGAAGAGATTGTGCAAGCCATTTTCAAACATTACGAAACACGTGGTTTCAAACTTTCTGCAGAAGAAGAGCGCATCCAGCTTTATTTGTAATCATATGGCCTTATACCGGATGGTTTTTGATAGAATGAGCACTTATTTAGTTGATGATGTTGATGCCGTAAAGGGTGGTAATGATGATGCGTAAAAATTACAAAAATCTAAGTGCTTTATTACTCGCAGCAATGCTAGCGCCAACGCTGTTGCAAGCTAGAGAGTTGCCATCCAACCTGCAGCCGTTGGAGGACATTCCACCGCCTAGCATCAGCTCGGAAGATGTGCCGGATGAACCAGAAGTTACTATCGTTAAAAAGAATGGCGAAACCATCGAGGAATACCGTGTTGGTGGTCAACTGTACATGATGAAAGTCACACCTAAGCATGGCGTGCCTTATTATTTGCATAGAGAAGACCAAGACGGTGCTTGGGTAAACGTAGGGCCTAATCCGCCGCTATCTATCCCTAAATGGACTATCTTTAGATTTTAATCCATCACAATTGACCAAATACAGGCATGTGGATGCAAGCAGTGTTTTCATCTACATGCTTGATATAATGCCCCGCCTTTAATTATTTCCAGTTTTTTAAATTATACCTATGTCTGTTTTTACCTCAGTTAACAATCAACAACTACAAGCATGGCTTCAAGATTACTCCATCGGTGAGTTGGTTGAGCTAAAAGGTATTTCCTCAGGCATTACCAATACCAATTACTTTGTGACTACTACGCAAAGTAAGTACGTACTCACCTTGTTTGAGCACAACACGATTGATGAGCTGCCGTACTTTATTGACTTGATGCACCATTTATCCACACACGGTGTGCCTTGCCCAGACCCAATTAGTAATAAGGCTGGCGTTAATTTACACATGCTCAATGGTAAACCTGCCGTATTAATCAGCTGCTTGAATGGTCAGGATATTACATCGCCTACTACCGTGCACTGCGCGGAGGTTGGCAGAGTGCTGGCGCAAATGCATCAGGCAGGGCAGTCGTTTGTTTCACAGTATTCAGGGCAGGCGCATCAAAACCCACGCGGCGCAGACTGGCGTAATCAAACCGCACAAAAGGTGATGGCGCATTTGTCGGCAGATGACCAACAGTTATTGGCTGAAACACTGGCATTTCAAGCTGAGCTAGATACCTCAGCCTTACCTAAGGGCATTATTCATGCGGATTTGTTCCGTGATAATGTATTGTTTGACGGTGATAAAGTCGGTGGTTTGATTGATTTTTATTATGCATGCCATGATGTGCTTGCATATGACCTAGCGATAGTGGCTAATGACTGGTGCGTGCAGGCGGACGGCCAGTTAGATGCCGCCAAAGTGGAGGCGCTATTGCAGGCTTACCAAGCGGTGCGACCATTTGAGCAAGCGGAACATGCCGCATGGCAGGGCTTGTTGCGTATTGCCGCATTACGTTTCTGGCTGTCGCGATTGTATGATCAGATTTATCCGCAGGCGGGTGAGTTAACGCACGCAAAAGACCCAAATCATTTTAAAAATATCCTGAAGTTAAGAACCGCACAATCTTAATCAAGGGTAGGATTAATCAAACTGGATTAATCTGTTGTGCGTTAGCATAGTCATTACAGTAGGCTGATTTGAAACTAGAGGTGAAGGCATCATGGCAGAAGATCTAAACACGCAATCTCCAGCAGTTAAACAAGTGCCGGCGGCAAACGCATGGCTTTGGATTGTCAACGGCGTTAGCTTGTTTAGAGCTAACCCTGTGATGTGGGTGATTCTACTGCTAATTTACTTGGCAATCATGATTCCTATTTCAATGGTGCCGATTTTGGGCTCGGTGGTCAGCACTTTGTTGGCGCCGGTGTTTGCGGCAGGCATGATGTGGGGCTGCCAAGCACTTACACGTAATCAGGATTTAGAAATCAACCATCTGTTTCAGGGCTTCAAGCAAAACACTTCGCAGTTGGTAGCGGTGGGTGGTTTTTATATGATGAGCTTGCTGGTGATTGCGGTTTTAGTAGTGCTGATGCTAGATAGAGGTGCGGTAGAACTGATTTCGCAAGGCAAAGACTTAAGCCCTGAGCAAGCAAGCACTGTAATCTTGCCATTATTTATCGCCATGTGTTTGCTTATGCCGGTGCTGATGGCCTACTGGTTTGCACCAGTGTTGGCTGGGCTTAACCAATTAAAAGCAGTAGATGCGATGAAATTGAGCTTTGTTGCCTGCTTGAAAAATATGCTGCCGTTTCTGCTTTATGGCTTGATGTTTATGGCGGTTTTAATGTCTGCCATGTGGTTGGTCGTGAGCGTACATGTGATTTTTTCTGTGGTGTTTGTTGCCATTATTCCAGTCATGATGACCAGTTTATACACCAGCTACGCTGATATTTTTGGCATAGATAACGTTAGCCAATCTAGCCAGCCTGACCAAGCGATTTAGCCTTACTAACTCGCTTAAAATTATCTAGGTTTAATATTAAAACTTAATTGAATTGGTAGCCTGCTTAGCGCAAATCGTTAAGATTTTCGCTAGGCAGACTAAAGTTTAGATCGCAGTCAATTTAGCAAATTCTAACGCCAGCCATTTTAGGCCTTCACGTCCAAAATTCACTTGCACGCGCATATCGTTAGCGTTGCCTTCGTAGCTCACCACCACACCATTGCCAAATTTGTTGTGTGCCACTTGCTGGCCTACTTTCCATGGCATGGCATTTTTCTGTGTGCTGCTTTGCTGTTTGCTCATTACCGCAGGCAGTTCGTTGTAATCTCTGCCGTAACCAGATTTAGCCACAGGTTTGCTGTTTAAGCGTTTGAGCAGTTCCTCTGGAATTTCATCCAAAAAGCGCGATGGGATGCCGTAGCGTACTTGTCCATGCAACATGCGGCTTTGGGCGTGGCTTAAATATAAGCGTTGGCGTGCGCGTGTTACTGCCACGTACATTAAGCGCCGTTCTTCTTCTAGGCCATTGGCTTCGTAAGTGCTCTGCTCGTGTGGGCACAGGCCTTCTTCCAGGCCGCTGATAAACACTACTTTAAATTCCAAGCCTTTAGAGGCGTGTACGGTCATCAGCTGCAAAGCTTCACGCCCTACGTCTGCTTGGTGTTCACCTGCCTCTAAACTGGCATGGCTTAAAAACTGTGTGAGTAAGTCTTGTTCGGTTTCGCCATCTGCATTGCTATGGTTGCCAAAATCCTGGTTGGTAAACGCAACTGCGGCGGTGACCAACTCCTCTAAGTTGGCAATACGGTCTTCGCCTTCTTTTTCATTTTGGTAATGTGCTTTAAGGCCTGAAAGCGTGGTGGCGAGCTCAGCCAGTTCTGAAAGGCTAATGCCATAAGCTTCATCCACCATTTGCCTAATCAGTGCGACAAAACCATCAATGCCTTTGCCGCCAACCTTGCCGTGCCCCACTTTATTAATGGCAGCCTGCCATAGACTGCAATTTTCTGCGCGAGCGGCTTCCTGTAGCTGCTCTAAGCTACGAGCGCCGATGCCGCGCGCTGGGAAGTTAATCACGCGCAATAGTGCTGTGTCGTCATTGGCATTGGCAATCAGGCGCATGTAAGCGAGTGCGTGTTTAATCTCGGCACGTTCAAAGAAACGCAAGCCGCCATATACGCGGTATGGCAGATTAGCCGAGAATAGTGCATGCTCTAATACACGAGATTGCGCGTTAGAGCGGTAGAGCATGGCCATTTCGCCCAGCTCAGTACCTTCTGCATGTAGCATTTTAATTTCATCAACAATAAATTGCGCTTCGTCATTATCGTTGTAGGCTTGGTACACGCGCACAGGCTCACCAGCGCCTGCGCTGGTCCATAGGTTTTTGCCTAAGCGATTTTTATTGTGCGAAATAATCGCATTGGCGGCATCTAGTATGTTGCTGTGCGAGCGGTAATTTTCCTCCAGCTTCACTACGCTTTGTACATTGAAATCAGTTTCAAAATCGCGCATATTGCCAACGCGGGCGCCGCGGAAGCCGTAAATAGATTGGTCGTCATCACCCACGGCAAAAATACAGTTATGCTGTCCATCCTTACTTTGGCCCGCCAATAGTTTTAGCCATTGGTATTGCAGGCGATTGGTATCCTGAAACTCATCGACTAAGATATATCTGAAACGGCTTTGGTAATGCTGGCGAATATTGGCATCGCGTTCTAGTAGCTCGTAACAGCGTAATAGCAGCTCGGCAAAGTCTGCCACACCATCACGTTGGCATTGCTTGTCGTATTCTTCAAAAATCTCACGCAGTTTTTGTGAATGCGGGTCGTAGGCGTCCACTGCATGTGCGCGCAGTCCCTCATCTTTGCAACCGTTAATGTAGTTTTGCACTTGCTTGGGCGGAAACTTCTCGTCATCTACATTCATTAGCTTCATTAAGCGTTTAAGCATTGAAAGCTGATCTGCAATATCCAAAATCTGGAAACTTGCCGGCAGCCCGGCCTCACGGTGATGTGCGCGCAATAGACGATTGCACAAACCGTGGAATGTGCCAACCCACATGCCGCGGGTGTTGATAGGTAACGATGCAGTGATGCGCGTAAGCATCTCTTTTGCTGCTTTATTGGTAAAGGTTACCGCCAACAAACCCGTAGGTGAAACTTGTTCAGTTTGAATTAGCCATGCAATACGCGCTGTGAGTACGCGCGTTTTGCCACTGCCGGCACCAGCTAAAATCAGTGCAGACTGTTGCGGTAAGGTAACTGCCTCTAACTGTTTATTATTTAATCCAGCTAAAAGAGGATCTTGCATAGTGGTTTGCGGTTGGCTATTCATAGTCGATATTTTAGCATGACTACTTAAACCAAATATTCCATATGTGGTCACAGCTTACATATGTTTTAGATAGCTTCTTTGGTGTTGAATCTTTGGTGTTAAATGTGGCGCGGTTTTTTAAGTGAGCCTAAGTTTGGTGTAAAAGCTAGGCCTACAAAAAACGCATTTATTTTGGAACTTATTTAGAAAAGGCTTAGTCAGAACCTACAGGTAACGCAAGTTACCTTTCCGCTCCAATCCTCCCTGAGCGGAAGCCTTAGACGATGAGGCATTTTTGGACCCCGATTTCATCCCCTTGGTTGGGGTCTTTTTTTGCCTGCTATTTATGCAAAGGCTTTAATTTATGCATGCTAGTATAAACGTAAATCTTACCAATTGTAAATAACTTGTAAATGATTTGTAAATTTATTTAGAGGCTGTTTTAAACCTTAGTCATTAGGAGTAGTTTACTTGTATGAAACCAAACATTAGATTCCCAACGTTGTTTATCTCTCATGGTGGCGGGCCTTGGCCGTATATTGAGGATATGCGCGCAAGCTTTGCAGTGACAGAAACTGAGCTAGCCAAGCTGCCTGCCAGTTTGCCGGCAAAACCCAAGGCGATTTTGGTGATTACAGGCCACTGGGAAGAGCCGCAATTTACAGTATCTACCGCACAGCAGCCACCCATGGTGTATGACTACTTTGGGTTTCCTGAACATACTTACCATGTGCAGTATCCTGCAAGCGGTAGCCCTGACTTGGCTAAACGAGTAAGGGAGATATTGGCATTAGCTGGGGTGAATGCGCTGGAAGATGAACAGCGCGGTTTCGACCACGGTACTTTTGTACCGTTAATGCTCATGTACCCGAATGCTGATATTCCGGTGGTATTGCTTTCAATGAAAACAACTTATGACCCGCTTGAACATATCAAGCTGGGTGAAGCGCTTGCGCCGTTAAGAAATGAAGGCGTGCTTATTATCGGCAGTGGGCTCACTTATCATAATATGCGTGGCTTTGGCCGGCCAGCATCGTTTGAGCCTTCTGTGCAGTTTGAGCAGTATTTATATGAAGCGGTTACTGACCATAATACGCAGCAGCGTAATCAAGCATTGGTGGATTGGGAGCAGGCACCATTTGCACGCTTGGTGCATCCGCGGGAGGATCACTTAATCCCTTTAATGGTGGTGGCAGGTGCGGCAGGTGATAGTGTAGGTGAGCGTATTTTTACAGATACAGTGTTTGGTGTGGTAATGGCTTCTTACCGTTTTGGCTAGTACTAAGCTGGCTTTGCGATGGAGTTACCGCCAAGCCAGCGTTAGGGTTGTCATCCTATCCCCAGCCACGTTTCTTCTTCTCTAAATTTTGCATCTAAATCAGATTGCTGTAAGTCTGTTGTATTAGCTTCTTGCTCAGTATTTGCGCTGAAAATGGAGTTTCTCCAAGTGTAGATTCTTTCTAAAATCATCGTTATTCTCTTTTCTGTATGTGTTTAATTGGATTAAAGCTCCCAAGCCTTTGCTCGGGAGTGCTTTAACCGCTAACGCGATTTAAATAAAAGCGGCTTTGTTGGCAGTAATAAAGTCTTCCAATCTGGTTAATGGGCGGCCTAGTAAAGTTTCACCATCTGTGGTCACGACTGCTGCTTGGTTAGAGGCAAATACTTCAAATAGCTCAAGCACGCCTTTCGCCTGCCACTCTGGCCAGCCAGAACCTGTGAGTGACGCATACGTTGTGTCTTCATCTGGTGATACATAGTCAACGCTATGCCCAGTCACACGTGAGAATACGGCTGCAATGTCGCTGCCTGATAGCAACTCTGGTCCAGTAATGTTGTAAGCTTTATTGGTGTGGCCTGCTGTTGTGAGTGTCACCGCTGCCGCTTCGCCAATGTCTTGCACATTTAATGGTGCAAGTTTGCCTTCTCTAATACCAAAGTATAATTTGCCGCTTTTTACGCCATCCGCCCAGCCAAAAAAGTTATCTTGGAACCAGATCGTGCGTAAGTGCGTCCATGGCAAACCTGATGCTTCTAAATACTTCTCTGCCTCGCGGAACTGTTTTGCGAATAGAATCGCTTCCCACTCTGCACCTACTACCGATAACAATACGATTTGACTCACAGTGCCTGCCGCTACCGCAGCATCCACCGTATTTTTGGCATGTTGCGCTCTGTTCTCTACGTTGCCTGGAATGATGTAGACTTTGGTCACCCCTTCAAACGCTGCTTTCAAAGTAGCTGGCTCATCTAAATCAAAAATGGCGGTTTCGATCGTTGGGAATTTTTCTTTAAGTTGCGCGGCTTTGCTTGCGCTTCTTACGCCAGCCACTACTGTAATATTGCGATCATTTTTGTTCACTAATGCTTCAATGGCCGCTACGCCGTTATTGCCTGCTGCGCCTACGATTAAAATGGTTTCTTGTGTCATGGTATTGCTCCTAAAGAAATATAAAGTAATTAAAATTAAATAAAAGTTAGTAAATAAATAAGGTTAGTAAGGTAGGTCGAACATTAGTAGTTCGGCATCTGCTGCATTGCTAAATTCAACCAAAGCTTCCTCTTGAATTTTTAAGGCATCGCCTGTGGCCAACTTAATGCCGTTGACTTCCACTTCGCCTCTAATCAAATGCACATAGCCTGTTCTGTTAGCTGCTAATTGATGAGCCAATTTGGTTTCTCCGTTCAATATCGCTGCATAGATGCTTGCGTCTTGGTGAATCAGCACTGAGCCATCTTTTCCGTCTTGTGAAGCAATCAAACGCAGTTGGCCTGTTTTTGATGCGGCATCAAAATGTTTTTCTTCGTAGCTTGGTGCAATGCCGGTTACGTTAGGGTTAATCCAAATTTGCAAAAAGTGCACACGTTCAGTGCTGGAGTGATTGAACTCACTGTGGCTCACGCCAGTACCAGCACTCATTCTTTGCACGTCACCGTAGCGAATCACAGAGCCATTGCCCATGCTGTCTTTATGTTCTAGTGCGCCACTCAATACGTAGCTGATGATTTCCATGTTTTCATGGCTGTGTGTACCAAAGCCACGCGCAGGTTGTACGCGGTCTTCATTAATCACCAGCAAAGGTCCAAACCCCATTTGCTCTGGGTTGTAGTAATGGCCAAATGAAAACGAGTGGTTAGATTGCAACCAGCCATGATCAGCTGCGCCGCGTTGACTATTTTTAAGCACTTGTAACATGATGAATTACTCCTATTTAATCTGGATAGCTGCATCATTTATTACTCTATGTGCGATAATTTGAAACATAGTGTTTATTAATAAATGGCTTGCTGTTAATGTGATAAGCATTATGAACCGTTAGTTTCTCTATGAAAAACGGAAAAATTATCAACCTATCATCGAAAAATTCGAATGTTTAGAATAAGCCTAGATTCTTTATTAATTCTTGATGCGATTGACCGTGGCGGATCGTTTGCTGCTGCGGGTAATGAGTTGCATAAAGTACCGTCCACCATTTCATACACGGTCAGTAAGCTGGAGCAAGACTTAGGCGTGCAAGTATTTGAGCGCCAAGGCCCTAAAGTTAGCCTAACCAGCGCGGGTAAGGAGCTATTAAAAGAAGGACGGTACCTGCTTAAAGCAGCGGAAGACCTGGAGCATAGAGTGCGGCGTGTAGCGTCAGGTTGGGAAACCGAGCTATCCATCGGCATGGATTCAGTGTTCTCTCCCACGGCTTTGGTTGAGGATATTGCAGAATTTTATAAAGTAGCGAACCTGACCAGGCTGAGGTTTGCACAAGAGGCGTTATCCGGCTGCTGGGAAGCGCTGATGGACAGGCGCGTGGATTTGCTGATAGGGGCCGCAGGCGAGGGGCCATCTGGTGGCGGCTATCATGCAGAGGTGATTGATACCATCAATTTTGTGTTTGCTGTTGCGCCTAATCACCCATTGGCCAATGTGAATAAGCCCTTAGGTAAGGCCGAGTTATATCATCATCGCGCTATCACGGTGAGTGACTCGGTACGGAAAATGCCACCACGCACCGTTGGTTTACTGTTTGGTCAGGAAGCCTTAGCGGTGTCCAACATGCGTACGAAATATGAGTTTCAGCTAGCTGGGCTTGGTTTTGGCTTTTTACCTGAGCCATTAGCTCGCGATGCCATAGCAAACGGCTTGCTGGTAGAAAAACAAGTAGAAGAGCCACGCCAACCAGAATCCATCTATATGGCTTGGCGTAGCGGTGATGCCGGTGCTGGTTTGAAGTGGTGGGTTGATAGAATCAAATCACAAAATATGGCAGAAAAACTGTGGTGAAGTAAGTTGTGTGTTGAATAGCCAGTCAGTTTCTGTGTTTAACCATCTGTTCTATATGGGTGATTGTCTCTAACTTTGTTGACTGATAATGTTTGCTTAGTTTGAATTTATACGCATGCAAACGAGCTTATTATCCTGCTTGGCGATGAAGCGCGATAAAACATTTGACCTCAACATACTAAAAAATGACAGTTGAATGGCTGTATCAAAATAAGCGCATCCAAATTATTGGTAAGCAGATTTGTAAATTCAGATTGTAGATAAGTGTAGCGATACTTTTTTATTAACAATGAGATTGCAAATGAAGAAAAAACTAATAATCCCCATCATGCTAGCTTTGCTAGTACCTTTAATTGCGAGTTGGTTTGCTTACCCCGATACGCATTTGCCACCTGGTTTTGGCGTGTTTCCTCCGCAATTTGTAGCAGAAGCACCAGGTTTCAATTTAATTGTATTTTGTGCGTTGGCCTTCGTAGAGTTGGTTGTACTGGCGTTATATATTTCTCCCACGCTATTTGGATTTAAAAAGGTGGAGCCTGCGGCACCTAACAAACCCTTACCTTTGCCTGTTTGGTTTTGGCTAGGTTTAGCGTCTACGCTGTTTTTCTGGTGGTTGATGTGGACGCGAGTGACTATATTTGGCAGCTTGGTCTATTATGCATTTACACCGCTTTGGTGGAGCTTTATTTTTACACTAGACGGCGTTGTTTATCGTTATAACAATGGGCAGTCTTTGTTGTCATCTAAACCAAAAACACTAGTTATCAGCGCTTTGGTTTCCTTGGTTGGTTGGCGTATGTTTGAGTATTACAATTATTTTGCGTTAGGTAATTGGTATTACCCGCAAACAGAGAGCATTCCTTCATTGTCCCATGAGGCGGTGGTGGTGATATTTCTGTTAGCTTATACGACTGTTTGGCCTGCTATTTTCCAATGGTACATGCTGTTAAACACCTGTCCTAGTTTGGCTAGTAGGTACTCTCAAGGCCCCAAGGTTTCTGTTAATGGTAATTTTTTATTGTACGCAGGCTATGCATTGTTATTCCTCATGGTTTTTTGGCCTTATCCTTTATTCTGGGTGCTGTGGATAGGTATATTGATGATATTTTCAGGCTTACTCATCAAGCTTAATATTTGGACGCCATTTACTGACATGGCTAAAGGCAACTGGACCTCTGCACTGCTAGTTGCGTTAGCAACCATGCTGAACGGTTTTGTTTGGGAGTGCTGGAACTACGGAAGCGCACACCCACAAATGCCGATTACGAACCCTAACTACTGGGTATACGATATCCCTTATGTTAATGTGATTCACATCTTTTCAGAAATGCCACTGCTAGGCTATATGGGTTATATGCCGTTTGGCGTGTTGGCGTTGGTGATGTGGATTTGGGCAGGGAATGTATTTGGTTTTGATACAAAAATAATCGATACCGATCAGCACTAATCTTTTATCTGTTTTACAAAGCCATGTTTAACGGGGCTGTCAATGATTGTTGAGGCAGATGTCGCTTGTCTCATTATGATGTTGATGCCCCAATAGCAACGTTGCAAAAGAGTAGAACTTCTGTGTTTTGTTGGGTGCTGGTTTTTTGAATTGCCTCGCCGAAGGCGAGGCGCACATCCTTATTGCACGGAAAGTTTTACCACTGTTTGCTCAGCATTAAATGCAGAAAGAATCCTTCGTTACGTACTTCAGTATTGTTGCCAAACAATTGGCTGTCATACGTCACTTTTTTAGGTAATAAAAACTCAATACCACTCGTGATTTTCCATGTTTCATCTAGCTTGCGTGCAAAGCCCAGCGTAACGTGCTCTTCTAAAATCGCGGCGAGCAAAGCGCTAGAGTTATTTCTTGGCACCGGATTTTTGCCGTAGTTGTAGCCTGCATATAAAGTGGTTTTGTCATCGTAAGTGTAAGCAGCACCTAGCGCATATACTAGCTGATTGTGCCAATCTTGCTGACTGACGTTCACCACTGATGCGGGTGCAAACGCGCTGGAAGTGTCACTCCATGTCGTTGTTACATCGTTAACGGCATCTGCCCAGTTAAGCCAATTAATCTTGGCTGAAAGCAATAAATCAGGGTTAGGTTTAAAGGCGGCGCCAATTGCTACTTCACGTGGTAGCGCAAATCCTTTAATACTGAGGTTGTCATATTTAACAACGCCAGCCGAGCCATAGTTAAATTTAGCCGTGCCGCCAGTGAGCGGTAATTCAGTTTTTTCTGTATAGCTTGCGCCTAAGGTCCATTGCTCGTTTAACTTATATTGCGCGCCTACTTTAAAGCCGAAGCGTAGTGTATCTGCACCTTTATTTTTAAAGCCCGCAAAGTTAGAGGTAGGTGGCGTATGGTAAAAAAACTTTTGCTCAATACTGGCGTAAATCATGCTAATAGAGCCGCCGATTGCAAGGTTGTCTGTTACTTGGCAGCCAATGCCCGGCGTTACTTTGGCAATACCAAACAGTGAGCTCATTTCGTCATCGGTACCAAACGGTGTATTGATGTGCTTAAACACTGCGCCCGCACCACCTTGTGAGAAAAAGCCAATACCTGCGGTACAGGGGGAGTTTTCCAATTGCTGTGCGTAGCCGCCACCAGCAAGCATGACGTAGCGATTGTCAGCATGCTGGTCATTGTGTGCGTCTTTGTGTGCTAAATCAGTGGTGCGTAGTAATGAACCGTACGCATCTAGCAACTTGCCTTTGACTTGTGCCAAACCTGCAGGGTTCGTGTTTAACGCACTGGTGTCGCGTGCCACAGCGGTATCTGCGCCGCCCATCAGCGTTGATTCCGCGCCATAGCCAATTAAATTGATGCCGTTCGTTGCATGGCTTTGTGTCGTAATCGATAGGCCGCAAAGTATCAATGCAATAGTGTAGTTGCGTTTCATTTGTTGTTATTTCTTCAGTTTTAGGCGATGAGTGTTTGGTTTTTGTTTGATTTTATATTGCTGCACTGCAGTTTTTATAATGGTTCTTATTATGCAATCAGCATAGTACATATTTAATCTGTTACGACAATATTTTTGTATTCTGTAGGCGCTGGTAGATATTTATACTTTCATGCGCATTCGCCAACTGAACTTATAAGTGATGTTATTTCCCGCTGCCAAGAAAATTAGCGGCTACTTCTATAAACGCTTGTGGCTGCTCTGCATGCACCCAGTGGTTTGTTGCTAAGGTGGCAAATTGTGCGTTGGTGAAATGGGTTTTAATATGCTCTATATCAGCATCCCGCACGTAATCACTGCGTTCACCGCGGATAAATAGGCTAGGCTTTTCATAACGGGTATGTTCACACACGGCTTGTATCAGGTGAGGGTAATTAGCCCTGAGTGCGGCTAGGTTAATGCGCCAAGTTAGGCCTGATTTATTTAAATCACTTTCTGCGTGATTTACGTCTGACTTGATTAAATTCATCAGTAAAAATTGACGCACCATCGCGTGGGGAATTTCGCTAATCAATGCTTTATCCACGTCACCACGGCTTTGCATGGTGCTGAGGTCAACTGCCAACATTGCATCAATCATATGCGTATATGCATCGGGATAAGTGCGTATTGCCATATCTACCACGATCAACTTCTCTAGCTTATCAGGGTATTGGGTGGCAAACTGCATTGCCATTTTTCCGCCTAGTGAGTGGCCTACTAAATGGATACGGCCTAAGCTGAGCGCGTCACACAATTCCAGCAGATCATCTGCCATCTCGGGATAGGTTTGCGAGTCACTATGGGGTGATCTGCCATGGTTGCGTAAATCCACACTAATCACTTGGTAGTGTTGTGAAAAGTGTTTGGCAACCGTGCCCCAGTTATCGCCAGAGCCAAATAAACCGTGCAGTAAAACGAGTGGGCTTTTGCCTGAGATTTGATTGCCTAAGGTTTGGTAATGTAATTGCATAGGGAGATAGTAAAAGATTGAAGCAGGGGATGAGTGTTAGTGCCAGACAATACTGATGGGGTGCAGGGTAGATAACTTAAGCTATCTACCCTAATCATGTTAGCTATTATTCAATCGCTAATAACTCAACTTCAAACACCAGCACTGCATCTGGGCCAATTACCGGGCCGCTGCCGTTAGCGCCATAAGCTAAATTTGATGGAATAGTTAACTCAAACTTACTACCCACGTTCATTAACTGTAAACCCTCAACCCAACCAGCAATCACGCCAGTCACTGGGAAAACGATAGGTTCACCGCGGTCGTAAGAGCTATCAAACACTGTACCATCAATTAGCGTGCCTCTGTAATGCACTCTTACTTTATTACTTTTGCTTGGTTTTTCACCATCGCCAGCCACCAGTGATTTATATTGCAGGCCGCTATCTGTGGTGATAACGCCATCTTTTTTAGCATTTTCAGCCAAATAAGCCGCGCCTTCAGCTTGGTTTTTTGCAGATTGTTCAGCCTGGGCTGCCATTTGTTTTTCTTGGCTCTCCTTTTGCACTTGTTCAACAGTGCTGCGTTTTTCTGCATCAGTTAAACGTGATGGGGTGTCCGCCATTACATCTTTAACTGCCAGTGCGACTACGTCTGCGTCTAAGGCTAAGCCATCATTCTTAAGCTGATGTGCCATGTTTTCACCAACAATATAACTTAAGCGTTGGGTTAAGGTTTCTAATGCGATTGTCATTGTGTTCTTTCGTTGATTGAGAGGGTGCTTTTAATGCGAGTGATGCAAGTGGCATAAACCGTAATTATGACGGAGAATTATGGATAAAACAAAACCAGCTGAAGCAGGGTTGTGCTATATGGTTAATTTTACACTGCCCCTAATTATTCCAGTCTTGTTTTGGATGAGTGTTGCTTCTGATTTTATTGACTGGTAATGTTCAGGCTTGATAGTAACGCTCCCGTGTTACATGAACGGGGTGATTATCCCTAAGTTTTTATCGGATTCAGTAAAATCACAATGATTGAGCGCAATATTGACGTGCCTGACTTATTTGAAGCAATAAAATTGTTTGTAAATAGTTTGGATAGCCAAGCATTGCCTCCCTATGCCATTTCTACAGACCATGCACCATCTGAACAAATAGATGGCTCTTTATGGCATACGTCAGTTTTCGTTATATCTCCTCGTATGGAACATCATGCATTAGCTATTGACCTAGGAAATAAAATTAATCAACAAACTCATGTTTTGAAACAATGGAAGAGTTCGAATAAAAGTTATAAACGCAAATTTCACCAAGAATTTTTTCACACACTAAAAAACTATCCAGTGCTAGTTATCGTGCTTTCAGCGCAAGAAAAAACGATTCTTTCTCAAGAACATTATTTTGCACAACAACTGGGTATCTCTGGGTGTTATAAAAAAATTAAAAGACATGAGAAGTTGAATTATGAGTTCGGGCCATACCATTCAACTGATAATAACAATCTAAGAACTCTTATAGTGTCGGAAAAGCATGCCCCAATGGCATTTTTTTTAGCACATTGTTTGCTTGAAATTCATACTCTTATGAATATTGCACTCAACGAAAAGCATAATGTGACAGACTCATTTTTGAGAATGGCGATTTGGTCAGATAAGCCACCTAATGATTTCAACGGTAATTATGCAGAACTCATGTGGTTACTTTTAGGAAGTAGTAGTGCTCAGGGGAAGTTCACATGGGGTGGTTTTACAGGTAATGATGATCAAGAAATAGACCTTCTAGCAGATAACTTGGCTGGACTTTTTGATCAAATAATCCGCAACCCTGAACAGCATGCCTATAAAGGTGCTGAGCTACAACCACCAATTACAGGTGTGTTTAATTGGTCTAAATTAAACGTAAAATCTACGGCAGTCAAATAGTGTGGGGTTTTAACCCCACACGGAAGTGGTAAGCGTTACTATTACAACGCGTGGGTCATCAAGTGACCGACCCTACATGACTATAGATGGCTTATTCTGTGATTGAATATTTATATCCCTCCCGTGTTACATGTGCGAGAGGCAATTAATCAGCTAATCTGAGAAAGCTTGAATGAATCATTACCAAGATACAGAGACGGGACAGATATATGCGTTTGATAAAGGTATTGACCCGCACGCTCTGAACAATCGTAACATCCCAGAAACCCTGTCTGAAGACGTTAAGACTAAACCCGACGACTCATATATTTGGCATCATGGAGATTGGATTAAAAAGGTAGAAGCTCCTATAGGTTACACACAACCTATTTCCAGTGTTCCTTCGTATAACCCTGCTTGGATGGCTTATCTACTCCCATATACAGCGGTCCATCGCGATGAGTCTTCTGGATTAAATATTTCCCTCGAGCAGATAAACGAAAATTCATACGATGGTAATAAACTGTCCATTGTTGTAGCTAGCCTACCTTTAAACACACCTAGTGGAATATGTGGGCTTATCAGTTATGACGGAGCTATAGCAATTCCCCAATGTGAAGACTTTCCTTGCAGTGCTGATGGTGTTAATAAGCTAAATGAGATGCTTTGTAGTTTTTTGTTGGGCGGTGTTCATACTGAGATACTACACACGGATGATCTTGTAATCGGCTCTTTGCATGACAAGGCAAAACTTTTTGCCTATACACCATCACTTCACTCACAACTACGATTAAACTGGGCAGCCGTCAATGAGCGAATTGCGCCGTTGATGCATCCCCGAGTATTAATGTTAGTTGAGATGCAAGACGCATATCGTCAGGGTCAACAGGTCATTCAATCTATCCATAATTTTTCACCGTTCTTTCTCTTAAACGGATACACAGCTATGCATTATCGTAATAACGGTGATGCACTTAATAATCTTTGGATAACAGTTGAGCAGCTTACAGAGTATTTATGGGCAGAGTTTTATGAAAAAAACTTTGCCACTTTCCCAGTACGTATTGTTAAATGTCACAACCATCTTAAGTCTAGAAAACAACTTAGAAATATATGGGCAAAACAGCAACAATTGCGCCTCTCCAAAATCATAAGTAAAAAATGCCATGTGTCGCTTAACAATGCACGCAATATGCGTAATGACTTGGTGCATGATGGTGTTGTTCCAAACCTAGAAATTATTAAAGGACTATGGAATGTTATTCCTGAGTTGTTAGAGGTTGCGTCAAACATTCAGCAGCTTGGTTTAAGAAAGCTTTCAGGAGCTGGCGCAAGTAGTTGGAATATCCCTGTAAAGACTAATTTCGATGAGTGGATGCAACTTAGCCAATCTTTATTAAAATTGTAATGAACCACAGTTCTGAATTGGTGAACTCATCAGGACGCTAAAATTACTTCCTGTTAGTTCCGACTATCATCATTTTGGGCGCACATTACTTCTCAAATTATCAACCGTAAAAAAGCCTCGCAATTGCGAGGCTTTTTTATTTAACTTGCAGTCAGACGAACTCTGCAATCTGGCTTCAGTTCGAAGGTGAGGCTAGGCGGTGAAATCATTTACGACGCAGACAGTACGTTAAGTACGGCAAGGAGTAAATGATGAAACCAACAACGCATCACCGATGAAATGAAGAGCAGATTTACATCATACCGCCCATGCCGCCCATCCCACCCATATCACCACCCATCGCTGGGCCGTCATCTTTAGGTAGTTCAGCAACCATACAATCAGTAGTTAGCATTAAGCCAGCGACTGAACCTGCATTTTGCAATGCTGAGCGTGTTACTTTAGTTGGGTCTAAGATACCCATTTCGATCATGTCGCCGTATGTTTCGTTAGCAGCGTTGTAACCGTAGTTACCTGTACCAGCTGCAACGTTGTTCACCACTACTGATGGTTCAACACCAGCGTTTTGTGTGATTTGGCGTAATGGCTCTTCAACAGCGCGCAATACGATTTTGATACCAGCTTCTTGGTCAAGGTTGTCACCTTTAACTTTAGAGATCGCGTCACGTGCACGAATCAACGCTACGCCACCACCAGCTACGATACCTTCTTCAACTGCTGCGCGTGTTGCGTGTAGTGCATCTTCAACGCGTGCTTTTTTCTCTTTCATTTCGATTTCAGTTGTTGCGCCAACCTTGATCACTGCAACACCGCCAGCTAATTTAGCTACGCGCTCTTGTAGTTTTTCACGGTCGTAGTCGCTTGTCGCTTCTTCGATTTGTGTTTTGATTTGTGTGATGCGTGCTTTGATGTTTGCTTCAACACCGTGACCATCAATGATGATTGTATTTTCTTTACCTACTTCAATACGTTTAGCTTGACCTAGATCTTCAAGCGTTACGTTTTCAAGTTTTAGGCCAACTTCTTCAGCAATCACTGTACCGCCAGTTAAGATAGCGATATCTTCTAGCATTGCTTTACGACGATCACCGAAACCAGGTGCTTTAACAGCAACAGTTTTCAAGATACCGCGGATGTTGTTCACTACCAATGTTGCCAATGCTTCGCCATCAACATCTTCTGCGATGATTAACAATGGACGGCCAGCTTTAGCCACTTGCTCAAGTGTTGGTAACAAGTCACGGATGTTTGAGATTTTTTTGTCATGCAACAACACGAATGGATTGTCCATTAAAGCGATTTGACGCTCTGGGTTGTTGATGAAGTATGGTGATAGGTAGCCACGGTCAAACTGCATACCTTCAACTACGTCTAACTCGTTTGAAAGACCTGAACCATCTTCAACAGTGATTACGCCTTCTTTACCTACTTTGTCCATTGCATCAGCAATGATTTGGCCAACTGATGTGTCTGAGTTAGCTGAGATAGAGCCAACTTGCGCGATTTCTTTGCTAGTTGTACATGGTTTTGATTGTGCTTTTAAATCAGCAACTGCTGCTTCAACTGCTTTGTCGATACCACGTTTTAAATCCATTGGGTTCATACCAGCAGCAACAGATTTCATGCCTTCGCGGATGATTGCTTGTGCTAATACGGTTGCAGTTGTTGTACCGTCACCAGCGATGTCATTGGTTTTAGAAGCAACTTCTTTCACCATTTGTGCGCCCATGTTTTCGAATTTGTCTTTTAATTCGATTTCTTTAGCAACAGAAACACCATCTTTAGTGATGGTTGGAGCACCGAATGAGCGCTCTAATACTACGTTACGGCCTTTAGGGCCTAAAGTAACGCGCACTGCGTTTGCTAAAATATTGACACCGTTTACCATTTTTTGGCGAACGTCATCGCCGAATCTTACGTCTTTTGCTGCCATTTGAAACTCCTTAAATTTAGCAAAACATTCAGCTGAATGTTTGCGAGATTAATTTAATCAATAAAATCTTGAAAGCTCTTACAGTTATCGAATATGACGCGCTGAAACGGAGTGAGTGCAAGGCGCATAAAACGGATTTGGCGATGACAGTACATTAAGTACGGCAAGCCAAAACGGCTTTATGCAACGCAGCAATCGCCCGTTGCAAGCCGTCAGATTTATTCGACGATAGCCATGATGTCTTCTTCGCGCATTACCAATAGCTCTTCACCGTCAACTTTAACAGTTTGGCCTGCGTATTTGCCGAATAACACTTTGTCGCCTACTTTAACGTCAAGGGCAATTACTTTGCCGCTTTCATCGCGCTTGCCAGAACCTACAGCTTGAATCACGCCTTGGTCTGGTTTTTCTGTTGCGCTATCTGGGATTACAATGCCAGACGCGGTTGTACGCTCTTCTTCTGAACGTTTAACAATCACGCGGTCGTGTAATGGACGAATTTTCATTCAATTTCTCCTGATGAGTTATGCAAATAAATTGGTTAAATACAAAATTGTATGGGTAATACCGCATTTTAGCACTCCCGTACCTCGATTGCTAATTTGGGGGCCAATTAAGTGATTTCAAGAGTTATAATAAAAATATTCGCAATTGTCGCTGCTATCTAAAGTTTGGGTGGCGCGGGCATCTAGTGTGCACCTGTAAGTGCAGGCTATCGCAACTGTACTCTAAAAACTCTCCGTTTCTGTGTCTGGTTTACAACCGTGATCTCCCTTACGATTGCTGTCATCGTTATTCCGTATTCATGCGTGGCAAACTTTTACCAAAGACAGCCCGTATTTTTAAATTTTAAGTAAAGATTTATGTCACAGCCAAAAGCCGTTATTAAGCCATACCATCATCCTGCCGCCGGTTGGGGGGCATTAAAGCAAGTTGCAGCGCAGCTTGCGTTACAGAAAATTCCAGTGAAGGGTGTAATGACCCTGCTTGCCCAGAATCAGCCTGATGGTTTTGATTGCCCAGGCTGTGCATGGCCTGATAAAGAGCACACTTCCACTTTTGAGTTCTGTGAAAACGGCGTGAAAGCGGTTGCCGCAGAAGCAACTGCCAAGCGTGTGCCGCCTGAGTTCTTTGCGAAACACACTGTTACTGAATTAATGGAGTGGAGCGATTTCGATCTGGAAAATGAAGGCCGCCTAACCCATCCTATGCGCTATAACTCGGCAACGGATAAGTATGAGGCAGTTTCTTGGGATGGTGCCTTTGAGCTGATGGCGGCGCATTTAAATGCGTTAGCTGACCCGAATGAGGCGATCTTCTATACGTCTGGTCGCGCCAGTAATGAAGCGGCTTTTCTTTATCAGTTGTTCGTGCGTGAATTTGGCACCAATAACTTTCCAGATTGCTCCAATCTCTGCCACGAATCTACCAGCATGGCCTTGCCGCCTACTGTGGGCATAGGTAAGGGCTCGGTGACTCTGCATGACTTTGAGCATGCTGACACTTTGCTGATTTTCGGCCAGAACCCTGCGACCAATCACCCCCGTATGTTGGGTGAGCTACGTGAGGCCGCCAAGCGCGGTGCACGCATCGTTGCTATTAACCCATTGAAAGAGCGCGGTCTGGAGCGTTTTGCCGACCCGCAAAGCCCATTCGATATGTTGTCTTTCAAGGGCAGCAAGATCAGCGGTTTGTTTATCCAGCCCAAGCTAGGCGGAGATCTGGCACTGATTAAGGGGATGATCAAGTTCGTGATTCAGTGGGATGACGAAGCGATCAAGCAGGGCACAGAGCGTGTCGTAGACTTGGCGTTTATTCAGCAGCACACCAACAATTTCGAAGCGATTGCCGAAGATGCGCGCCAGGAAAGCTGGGATCTGATTCTGGAAGAATCCGGCGTGCCATTAGCGCAGATTGAAGAGCTCGCCCGTATTTATGCGACGGGTGATCGCGTGATCTCAACTTGGGGTATGGGTCTTACCCAGCACAAGCACGGCGTGGCCACCATCAAGACGCTGGTCAACCTCATGCTGCTGCGTGGCAATATCGGCAAAGAAGGTGCGGGTTTGTGCCCAGTGCGTGGCCATAGCAATGTGCAAGGTAACCGTACCGTGGGCATTTATGAAAAGATGCCATTGGCATTTCTTGAAAGCCTGGATCGTGTATTTGATCTCAATGTGCCCAAAGTGCCGGGTTACGATGCAGTAGCTGCCATTCAGGCCATGATTGATGGTAAAGCTAAATTCTTCTTTGGTTTGGGTGGCAACTTCTCAATTTCTACGCCGGATACAGATCGTACCTGGCAGGGTATGCGTAATTGTGACCTGACTGCTCATGTCACGACCAAGCTTAACCGCAGTCACCTAGTACATGGCAAAGAGGCACTTATTCTGCCATGCCTAGGTCGCACTGAAATTGACACGCAGGAAACTGGCGCGCAAGGCGTAACGGTGGAAGACTCCATGAGTATGGTGCACGTTTCCTACGGTATGAATAAGCCAGCGTCACCGCAACTGCTTTCTGAGCCTGCCATCGTGGCGCGCTTTGCGCATACCACACTCAAACACAGTAAAACACCGTGGCTGGAATACATCAAAGATTACAGTAAAATCCGCGACGCGATAGAGCAGACCATGCCAGATGCATTCAAAGACTACAACCAACGCATCAGACAGCCTGGCGGTTTCCGTATGCCGGTGCCTTCTAGCGAGCGCATTTGGAATACACCTTCAGGTAAGGCTGAGTTCTCTGTGCAGGAGATCCCGTCTCGCTCGCCTATCCATCAGGCACGCGAGCAATATGGCGACCAGCTGTTCGTGCTGATGACTACGCGCTCACACGATCAGTACAATACGACGATCTATGGCATGGATGACCGTTATCGTGGCGTGTTTGGTCAGCGACGCGTTATTTTCATGAACCCGGCAGATATCACGCGTATGGGGCTAGTTGCTGGTGACTGGATTAACCTGACCAGCGTCTGGCAAGATGGTATTACGCGCAGAGCGGACAAGTTTTTAGTTGTATCCTACGACATTCCGCAGGGTTGCTTGAGTGGTTATTATCCGGAAACCAATAATCTGGTGCCGCTGGAAAGTGTGGCCGATCACTCACGCACGCCAACCTCGAAGTCCATCCCGGTGATTATTGAGAAAACTACTGCACCTGAGGTGGCTAATGCTGCTTGAGTGTGATCATCATGAAGTGCAGCTGCCAGAGGGCTTTGTTTATGGCCAGTTTGACTCTGCGCAACTGGACCCTGTTCAGCCAGACCCGTTTCAACTGGATCACAGCGCCGTGCTGATGCTAGGCATACTAGAGTTACTGCATGCGGAGCATGAAGCAGGCCGTGCACATGTATCGCTCGCTGTCATCTGCAAGCGTCTGGATATACGCATGAGTACGCTGCAACGGCTGATGACTGCATTAAGCGAGCAAGTGCTGGTGGAAGTTTCCACGCAAAAGGAGCGGTTGGTTGCTGCCCTGACGGCTAGCGGTGAGGAGCTTTCTCTCGCATTGCAGGCGGCCTAAGGCTACACCAACCACGAACCTAGAACGAGCTCTCAAACGAACCTAAGGTGGTGTGACGTAAGCTGTGCAGGGTTAGGCTGTAGTATAATTGCCGATAACAAGAACCCTCCCATTTGGCCACCATGAAGCTTTATGTCTCGTTTGCCGCTCGCATACGCGCAATGATCGATGAAGGCGTTTTACGGCCAGCAGACAAGATTTTTTCGGTACGGCAGGCCAGCCAGAAATATGGGGTCAGCATCAGCACTGTATTGCGCGCTTATCTGCTGTTGGAGCAAGAGGGCGTGATCAGTAGTCACCCACAGTCCGGCTACTATGTCACACCACGTAAGCGTCTGCAGCAGCGCTATGCATCCCCGTTCGCCAAGGACATTAATCTTTCCGAAGTCGATGCGAGTAAGCTGGTGCTCACTACGCTTAAATCCATCCGCGAATTCGGCACCGTGCCGTTAGGTTCACCATTCCCAGACCCCCAGCTGTTCCCACTCAAGAAAATCCATCAATATGAAAAAGCCCTGACCGATGACGAGGGGGAGTGGGGTGTGTTGAGCGACCTGCCACCCGGCAACGAAATGCTACGCCAGCAGATTGCGCGCCGCTATCTAGCCAGTGGCATAGATGTATCACCGGATGATATTGTTATCACACATGGCGCCACCGAAGCTATCACCCTCTGCCTGCAGGCAGTGGCCAAGGCGGGAGATACCATTGCGCTGGAATCACCCGGCTATTATGCGCTGGCACATACCGTGGAGCGACTGGGTATGAAAGTCGCTGAAATTCTTACCGATCCGGAGTCCGGCATTGATCTGGATGCGTTGCGGGCGGCGGCAGCTGATACGCGTATTGCGGCGGTGATTCTTACTACCAATTTTCAGAACCCGCTAGGCTTTGTCATGCCCGAGGCAAAAAAGCAGGCGCTAGTGGAATTTCTTGCAGAGCAGAATATTCCGCTGATTGAGGATGATGTTTATAGTGAGCTGTACTTTAGCAACGAGCCGCCTTTGCCCGCCAAGGCCTATGACCGCTCGGGCATGGTGCTGCACTGCTCGTCGTTCTCCAAATCGCTGGCACCTGGCTACCGCGTGGGATGGACCAGTGCAGGACGCTATCGCCAAGAGGTAGAGCGACTAATGTTTCTTAACAGTCTATCGCTGACCTCGGCGCCGCAGATTGCGATTGCCAAGTTTATGCAGCGGGACAGCTTTGAGCAGCATCTCAAGCAGTTGCGGCATACGTTACGCTCAAATTATGTGTTGATCCGCAATGTGATAGAGCAAAGTTTTCCTGTCGGCACAGAGCTTTCCGTCCCCAAGGGGGGCTATGTGGTATGGGTAAAGCTCCCGCCGGCGCTAGATGCACTCAAGCTTTATCGTACTGCGATTGACAACGGCATCACCGTAGCGCCTGGTACCATTTTTTCGCGCAAGAAAGACCTCACACACTATATACGCCTCAATTTTAGCCATCTTTGGACACTCGCCATCGAGCAGTCCGTGCGTGACGTGGGCGCCCTTGCCTGCGAGATGCTGGTATCGGTCAGGCCAAGCCAGAATAACGGCACCAGTGATTAGCAAAGACATAGCGTCTAGCAAAAGATATTTAGTATGTCTAAACTTATAGTGTGTCTAAATTTACGACGACAGTAATCAACATCAGGATCAAAGTATGCAATACACCAAGCTTGCCCACACCGATTTAAATGTTTCTAAAGTATGCTTAGGTACCATGACCTATGGCGACCAGAACACGGAGGCTGAGGCACACGAGCAGTTAGATTATGCGATAGCCCGTGGCATTAATTTTATTGATACGGCTGAAATGTACCCAGTGCCACCTAAGGCCGATACTTTTACGCGCACTGAATCCATCGTGGGGACTTGGCTAAAAAAACAGCCGCGTGACCAAATCATACTGGCGGGTAAAGTTTCCGGGCCGCGCCGTGGCTTGGATTGGATTCGCGGTGGCCCGCCATCGCTAGATCGTGCCAATATTCGTGCGGCGATTGAAGGTTCGCTACAGCGCTTGCAGACTGATTATATCGATTTATACCAACTGCATTGGCCTGAGCGCAATGTGCCGATGTTTGGGCAATATCAGTTTGACCCTGCGAGTGAGTTTGAGTCTGGCGTTTACCAGCAAGGCGAAGAAAAAGCATGGGTGTCGATACAGAACCAGCTGGAAACGCTGGCAGAGTTGGTGCAAGAAGGCAAAGTGCGTTATGTCGGTTTGTCGAATGAGCAGCCGTGGGGCGTGATGGAGTTTGTGCGTATCGCAAACGCTTATAACCTGCCGCACATTGCCAGTGTGCAAAACTGCTATAACCTGATTAACCGCGGCATGGAGTTTGGCATGGCTGAAGTTTTATATCGCGAGCAAGTGGGTTTGCTTGCGTATTCGCCACTGGCGTTTGGTCATTTAACCGCAAAGTATATTGATAACCCTGAGGCAAAAGGGCGTGTCACCATGTTTTTAGGCTATGCACAACGTTACAAAAAGCCTGGTGTAGCGTCTGCCAGTGCCGCATATGCCAAACTGGCAAGGGCACATGGACTTACGCCTACACAATTGGCGTTGAGCTTTGTGTATCACCGCTGGTTTGTGAGCAGCACGATTATTGGCGCAACCACGATGCAGCAATTAAAAGAAAATATTGACGCGTGGGATACCAAGCTATCGCCAGAAGTGCTGCAAGAGATTGAGCATTTGCATTTGACCATGATGAACCCGGCACCTTAGCGATTAGATAAGTCTGTATTGATTACTAGGTTAAAAGGCCACCTAATATAACCATATTTAAAATAATGTCTTTCTATTGGGGTGCTGCCTAGCTTACAATCACAGCATTGTTAACTATTGTTTAATCGTTTAGAAAGTTTTGTATGTCCCAGCTCCCATCATGCCCGCAATGCCAATCTGAATATACCTATGAAGATGGCGATAGGTACGTTTGCCCCGAGTGTGCGCACGAGTGGTTAATTGATGGCGGTGCAGAAAGCACTGATGAAGTGCGTGTGATTAAAGATGCAAATGGTAATGTGCTGCAAGATGGTGACACGATTACCGTGATTAAAGACCTGAAAGTGAAAGGTTCTTCATTAGTGGTAAAAGTAGGCACTAAGGTTAAAAATATTCGCTTGGTGGATGGCGACCATGACATTGACTGCAAAATTGATGGCATTGGTGCAATGAAATTAAAGTCAGAGTTTGTAAAAAAAGCGTAATAAAAACTTGGTATAAAGCTTGCTGTTTTTAGCCGTACAGTGCTCTCCTTATTTAAGCTTGTTTCGAGCAGGGGTTGGCGCGTCAAGTGTGCGTGCTTTACTTTCACCCCAACTAGCACTTCAACAAAAGGGCATTAATCTGTATATTGTGAGACATACATTAATCACACCAAGTTTGACAGTTAATGATGTCATGGTTTAGCCCACAACAATTGCGTACGTGTTTTGCTTGCCTAGCCTCTTATGCAGGCGTGTTGTTCAGTCTTTTTCTATTCTTGGTTGCACCAGCGCATGCAAGCCCTGATCTGAAGCCCAGTTTGATTGAGGGGCATTGGTATGCTGCGCGCCAGCCTGCTACGCCGATTAAATCCCTGCCATTAACTGGTGGTGATTTTGTATTTAATGGCACCTTGCATATCGCCACTGCCGGTGACTATGTGATTGATTTCAAAAACACCAGTACGTTTGCGATGTTTAAACATAAGGTGCTGGATAGCCGCAGCGTAGTGGTTGCTGAGTTAGAGGGCGGAATCAGTAGCACGGAAAGCAATCCCTTTACGTTAAGGCATGCGCGGCTTTTGTATTTGGAAGCAGGCAACTACACCTTACTGACTTCGCTTAAAACCCCTTACCTGATTGCACAGCCTCAGCCATATTTAGACTCAAAGGCACATTACCAGCAGGCGATTAAGCTTGGTAATTTTATCTCGCTGCTTTGCTTGGGTGTGCTGGCTGGATTAATGGCGTATTACGTTGTGCTGAGCTTAATTAGACGGCAAATGGTGCACAGCATGTATGCGCTGTTTATTTTGGGCAATCTATTTTTGCAGGGAACATCACTATTGGTATTCTCTGACACGTTTGACATCCATTACTTTTACTTGAGTGCGCTGCCTATCCTGTTCTCAAATATCGCTTATGTTTTCTTTGTTAAAGGCTTGCTGAATATCCGCCAGCAATACTACCCTAAGCTATATCGCTGGATTCAATATGCAGTGGCGATATTGGTGCTATTTGCGGTGTGGGGTATTTACTCTCCTCACTGGATGATGGAAATGGCGCGTTATGGCGTTGGTGTTTTTCTGTGCCTTGGCTTGGCATGTGGCATCTACCTTAGCAGTAAAAAGAACATGACCGCGCGTTATTACTTGATTGCGATTCTGACCTTTTTTGTTTTAGGTGGCTTAACCATTACTGCCCAAAATTTCACCGGTTATACGCTCTATGTTGAGCATTTAGGTTTGGTGGCGGTAACGATAGAAGCGCTGTTGCTGTCGTTTGTGCTCAGCTACCAATTTAGTGAGTTATTTAAAGAAAAAGAACAAGTGCTGACAGCATTGGGCCTCAGTGAGGCTAGGGTTAAAACAGATAAATTAACCGGTTTGCCTAATCGCATGGCACTGGAAGCCACCATTCAGGAATTACCTAGGAATGGCAGTATTACCATACTGGATTTAGATCGTCTCAAGTACTATAACGATAATTTTGGGCACGCCTACGGCGACAAACTGCTGTGTGATTTTAGCCGTTTCCTACAGGCTAAATTAGAAGGGGTCGCGACGCTGCATCGTTTAGGTGGTGATGAGTTTGCAATTACTGCACATAATGCAGATGAAGCGCTGATTCAAACACTGCTGGATGAAACCGTAGCACATCTGCGTGTCAATGGTTTTGAGTTGGTGGGTGTGAGTGCAGGTACGGCGTTTATCTATGAAGAGCAGGATAACTGTGGCGTGGTGATGCACATGGCTGACCTACGTATGTATGAGAATAAGCGCGCCCATAAGCGCGCGCAAAATGAGCAGTTCTATTAGCGGAAAGCCTTAGGGAAAAAGTTAACTGGCTGTGGCTCAGGTATTTGCAAAATGTTTTTGCGGATTTTACCCATCACATGCATCTCGCATGGTTTGCAATCAAACTTCAACGTGTAGCGGTCATTGCCGTTAATTAATGTCATTGGCTCTGCGGTGACCGTACCTTGCACCCCAATCACACCTTTAGCTTCTTTCGGGCACAGGCCATGGCTAAAACGTAAGCAGTGCTTGGTAATCATCAGCGGCACTTCATCTAACTCTTTATTGGCTTCATAAGCCGCCGCAATCATCTTTACGCCATGTTTTTCGTAAAATTGACGTGCTTTTTTGTTGTACACATTGGCGAGGTAGCTCAGTGTGTCTTCAGGGAAAATCGCTGGCGGTTGCGCAGCCTCACGGCGTGGCGGGCGTTGGTAGCCTAAATCACGGGTTTGCTGTAATTGTTCGATAGCGTCACGGCGTAAATTGTTAACGATAGAGGCAGGGATAAACCAGGTGTGAGCTGTGCTGATTTGAATCCCTTGCGTGCTGAAATCTGTGCCGCCCAGTTTGCTCAGGTTCTCACGCAGGCTAGTTTCCGCTTTTTCCAGATTTTGTGCGCTTTGTTTTTCTGCTTCACAGGTGGCGGTAGCGCTAAAGCCGCTTTCATCGGTAATCGTTAAAGCAAAACCATTGGCCGTTTCGTAAAAATTCATATCAACCGCAATTTTGCGCTGCGCTGAATCTTTTTCCAGCAGGCGCATAAAGGCGTGGTCGCGATTGCGGTAAATGGTCATATTGCGCGTTAGGCCAGTTGGCATTTCGTTAGGGTAGAGCCTTTTGCCTTCTACCGTGTTGACGCGCAAGCCGACCAGTTCTTTATGTACATCAAAGAAGCATACGCCATCGCCGTTATGTAGCTCGATATTGGTTTCTACTTCAAAGTAATCGTTGCCTACTTTGGTGACTTTGCCCAGCGCTTCGCCAGAAAACTTAGGTGTATCAAACGCGCCAATATCTGCTTGGCGTCCGTTTACAAAGTAGTCGGTTGCGCTGCGATTAAAGGTTTTCTCTGGCTGTGGTGTGAATGTGTAGGTGGCGTGGCCTGACGATGATTTTGCCAGCTCGGGCCTGTCGTTCAGTATTTCATCAATCAATTCACGGTAATGCGCGGTGGCATTTTTTACATAGGGTAAATCTTTGTAGCGGCCTTCAATTTTAAATGAGCTGACACCGGCTTCAATCAATGCACGTAGATTGGCACTTTGGTCGTTATCTTTCATGGATAAAAAGTGCTTATCCTTACCAATAATGCGGCCTTTTTGGTCCTCTAGCGTAAAGGGTAGGCGGCACTCTTGTGAGCATTCACCACGATTAGCGCTGCGGCCTGTGTGTGCGTGGCTGATAAAGCATTGGCCGCTAAACGCTACGCATAGCGCACCATGAATAAAGAACTCCAAGTTGCATGAAGTTGCGTCAGCAATCTGTTTGATTCTTTTTAAATCCAGCTCGCGCGCTAATACGATTTGTGAAAAGCCAACCTGATCTAAAAATACTGCTTTTTCTACGGTGCGGATATCGGTCTGTGTGCTGGCATGTAGCTGTATCGGCGGTAGGTCCATCTCCAATAGCCCCATGTCCTGCACGATAAGCGCGTCTACTTCAGCCTCGTAAAGTTGGTGCACCAGCTCACGCGCGCCTTCTAGCTCGTTGTCATGGAAAATGGTGTTTAGTGCAACATACACCTCTGCGTGGTAGCGATGTGCGTGTTTCACCAAGCGTGCAATGTCGGCAATGGTGTTAGGCGCTTTTGCACGAGCACCAAAGGCTGGGCCGCCGATATATACCGCGTCTGCGCCGTGATTAATGGCCTCAATGCCGAAATCAGCATTTTTTGCAGGAGCGAGTAGTTCTAAATGGCGGCGAGTTTTTTGCATGTGACTTAATTTGCTTAGGTGATCAAGGTTGAATTTTAGACTAAACAACAGCTTATGACGACATTTGATTTTTGTTCAGATGAAAAACCTCACACAATTATCGTACAATTCAGCCATGAGTAATCAAGATCTATTAAACCGCAGTATGCAGTCTGTATGGCACCCGTGCACGCAGATGAAGCAGCATGAGTCTTTTCCATTAACGCCGATACAACGTGGGGATGGGGTCTGGCTATATGATGCAGATGGCAAAAAATATTTAGACACTGTCAGCTCCTGGTGGGTGAACTTGTTTGGGCATAATAATCCACGCATCAAAGATGCCATCAAGCAGCAGTTAGATTCCTTGGAGCATGTGATGCTGGCTGGCTTTACCCATGAGCCAGTGGTGGCGCTATCCGAGCAGTTAGCGGCGCTTACCGGGCTTGGTCATGCGTTTTACGCCAGTGATGGTGCCAGTGCCACCGAGATTGCGCTCAAAATGAGTTTTCATTATTGGCGTAATGTCGGTCAGCCCAATAAAACCAAATTTATTAGCTTGCAGAATAGCTATCATGGCGAGACCTTGGGCGCGCTGGGGGTGACCGATGTAGCCATTTTTAAAGATACCTATGCACCGCTATTGATGCAATCTGCACAAATGCCTAGCCCTGATTCCAGATTGGCAGAGGCTGGTGAGCGCGCGGCAGACTATGCCTTACGCTGCGCTGCGCAATTGGAGCAGTATGTAGCACAACACCATGCTGAGCTAGCCGCTTTTATTATAGAGCCGCTGGTGCAGTGTGCCGCAGGCATGGCGATGTATCACCCAGTTTATCTGGCTAAAGCACGTGAAATTTGCAGCAAGTATCAAGTACATTTGATTGCCGATGAAATTGCGGTGGGCTTTGGCCGCACAGGCTCCATGTTTGCTACTGAGCAAGCAGCTAGTGAGGGATGCAAAGTAAGTGATATTGCAGATTTTGTCTGCTTGTCTAAAGGGATTACCGGTGGTTACTTGCCACTTTCTGCAGTACTCACAACTGACAGTATTTATCAGGCTTTTTATGACCAGAGCACTGCGCGTGGTTTTCTACATAGCCATAGTTATACGGGTAATCCATTGGCATGCAGTGCGGCGTTAGCCACGTTAGCAATTTTTAAATCAGACCATGTGGTGCAAAAAAACTTGGCACAGTCTGCGTTGATTATGCGCGAGATGCAAGTGCTCACTGACTTGCCAATTCAACATCTACGCCAGCAAGGCATGATATTCGCGTTTGATGTAGTCACCGATAACCATCAGTTTGCAAAGCAGTGCTACCAACTGGCAATGCAGCATGGTTTGTTGTTGCGCCCGATTGGCAACACAGTGTATTACATGCCGCCGTATACCATCAATGCAGATGAAATTGTATTTATGGTGCAAAACACGCATCAGGTGATTAAGCGGATTCTATGAAAAAACTCACATTGTTGGTTAGCCTGATGTTGCTCTGTGCACAAGTGCAGGCTGAATTGCCTAAAACCGTTGCAACGGAGCTGGTACAAGCCGATGTGCCGCTAAGCGGTGTGTCTATCTATGTGCAGGCGGTGGATAATCAGGCGCCAACCCTAAGCCATAACGCAGACAAAGGTATGAACCCAGCTTCTGTCATGAAAATGGTGACGACCAATGCGGCATTGGATTTTCTCACACCGGCTTACCGCTGGAAAACGGAGCTATACCATGATGGTCAAATTAAAGATGGTGTATTAAATGGCAATTTAATCATTAAAGGCTATGGCGACCCTAGTTTTAAAGTACAGGATTTTTGGCGCTTATTGATGAGTTTAAAACAGGCCGGGGTGAAAAAAATTAACGGTGATTTGCTGATTGATAAAAGTTACTTTGCTGATGGTCTTGATAATGGCATTAGCTTTGATGATGAAAAATGGCGTGCATACAATGCAAAACCCAGCGCATTTTCTGTCAATGGCCGTAGTACTAGCTTCCGCTTTTTTGCCAACGAAAACGGTTTGAGCCTGAATCAGGAGTTTGAATTACCCGAGGTAACGATAGTCAACAATATGAAGCTGGTGGATGGTGATTGCGGCAACTGGCGCGGCAGAATGAGCTATGACATCCAGACCAAGGCTGCAAAAGCTGTGGTGAGTTTTAAGGGTGTTTATGCAGATGACTGTGGCGAGCGTTACATTGAGCTAAGTTTGTTTGACGACACGCAATATGCTTACTTTACGTTTAAAAAACTATGGCGTGAGCTAGGTGGTACGTTTGATGGTAAGTTAAAGCTGCAGCCCGTGCCTAGCACTGCTAAAAAGCTGCTTGAACAAGTTTCTGAGCCTTTAGGCACTGTGGTGCGAGACATTAATAAATGGAGTAATAACCTTATGGCGCAGCAGTTGCTGCTCACGCTAGGCACTGAGAAATTAGGTGCGCCGGCGACCATGCAAAAAGGCGCCGCCGCCATGCAAGACTGGCTGTTTACAAACGGACTTAATTTTAAAGAGCTAGTGATTGAGAATGGCTCAGGCTTGTCGCGTGCGGAGCGTATCAGTGCCGAGCACTTGGGTAAAATGTTAGTACGTGCTTACTCAAGCCCTGTGATGCCTGAATACATGGCATCTATGCCGATATTATCGTTAGATGGTACGGTCAAACATCGCTTGCAAGACAGTGCTGCCAATGGTCGAGCGCACCTTAAAACTGGCTCTATCAATGGGGTGAGCAGTATTGCTGGCTATGTGTTGAGCGCAAGTGGGCATCGGTATGTGATGGTGATGCTGGTTAATCACCCTAATGCGGGTGCCAGTAGAGATGCGCAGGATGCGTTAGTGGAGTGGGTATATCGCCTGCCTTGAGTTAACGGTAACGCTGATTTTAAAGTATGATTACGGATTAAACCCCTTCATTTAGATACAACGCAACAGGACACACAATGAAATTATTAGGATCATTACTCGCAGTTGTTTGCTTGTTAAGCTTAGGTGCATGCCAAGCCGAGTCAAATAAATCAACATCAGATAAGTCAACAGTAAAGGAAGCAAAAGCGATGTCGGAACAAGTTAAAGAGTTACAAAAGATTGATACCTTAGTGGGTGAAGGGCGTGAGGCTGAGCCTGGTTTTAATGTAACCGTGCATTACACTGGCTGGCTGTATGACGCATCGGCTAAAGATGGTAAAGGTAAAAAGTTTGATAGTAGCCTAGATCGCAAACAACCGTTCGTTTTCTTCTTAGGCGGTGGCCAAGTGATTCAGGGATGGGATGAAGGCTTTGCCGGCATGAAAATTGGCGGTAAACGTACATTGATTATCCCATCAGAAATGGGCTACGGTGCACGTGGTGCGGGTGGCGCGATTCCACCTAATGCGGATTTGATTTTTGATGTGGAATTATTGGGCGTTAAATAACTCATCAGCAGTTTATTGACCATAGCTGATTTCTGATAGCGTTTGTATTGGGCGCTATCGGTTTGTTATTTGCAACTGGTTATTGATTAGACCTAACGGTACGAGAGATGAAACATGAAAGTTAGTATAAAGTGGATTGACGGTGTAAGTTTTGTCGGCGAGTCAGAGACTGGCCACGCGGTTGTGCTCGATGGTGCGCCTGAAAACGGCGGCCGTAACATTGGGATGCGCCCGATGGAGATGCTGTTAATCGGTATGGGCGCTTGCACTTCATTTGATGTGGTGGCTATTTTGAAAAAAGCGCGTCAGCCAATTTTTGATTGTGTTGCCGAGATTGATGCGGCGCGTGCTGATGAGATTCCAAAAGTATTTACCAAGATTCATGTGCATTTTGTGATTACTGGTGACAATTTAAACCCGGCGCAGGTAGAGCGTGCGGTTAAATTATCCGCCGAAAAATACTGTTCAGCTTCTATTATGCTGAGCAAAAGCGTAGAAATCACACATGACTTTGAGATAAAACCATTGACTGTAAAGGCCTAAGGCTGATTGCTTGGCTTGCGCTGAGTAGAAGTTAAGCGCTGGCTAGAATTACTGCAATAAAAAAGGGGATGAGTAATCATCCCCTTTTTTTATCTTTTTAAGCACTCAATCACGTGTGCATCCAAGCAAGTCGTTCGCCCGATGTCTGAATAAACGGGTATATCAGCTTAAGCTTCAATCACTTTCACTGTGAGCGGTTGCTCATCTTCCAGAATGTTTAGTAAACGGTCTACGTTCGGATGTTTGCCAGGGCAGTTCTCAGCATCTTCAGTATGTTCTGCATATAAGCTTAAGCCCTCAACTGCCGCATCTAAAGAGATTTCTCCATACATGCGCGCCAAATGGCTATAAACCTTGATTGAGCCCTGGCTACCCGGTTTATTCTCAATCACGCCCGCTGAGCTGCCGTCTTTATTGTAAAGCTCAATACGTTCGACATTGGAAGCGTCATCGAGAGTTTGTAGTACATCACTGAATTTTTGCATGGTATTGCCTTAAAAAATAATTAGATATGATAGGTCGTGCTGGTCATTAGTTGCGACATTTTTGTCATGCAGAATTTAATCGGCGCCGGCAACTCGGCTGCGCCTTGTTGTTTTGCGTCATTGGCGTGCTTGGCTTCATCAATTTGCATTTGTGCAATAATGCGGCGTGATTTTTCATCTGTGGTTGGCAGTTGGTCGAGATGACTGGCTAAGTGCGCACCTACCTGCTTTTCGGTTTCTTGCAAAAAGCCTAGGCTCCATTTGTCTCCCAATGCGCCTGCTACTGCGCCAATCGCAAATGATCCGGCATAAAACAATGGATTAAGTACACTGGTGTGCCCGCCTAATGCTTCAATACGTGACTCGCACCATGCCAGATGCTCGGTTTCTTCACGTGCCGCTTGTTGCATGGTGCTGCTGGTGGCAGCACTTTGTGCGGTGAGTGCCTGACCACTGTAGAGTGCTTGCGCACAGACTTCACCAGTATGATTAACACGCATTAGCGCGCTTACATGTTTTTTCTGTTGGTTATCCATTGGCGAGTCATCAATCGCCACATCCGGATGTTCACGCTCGCTATGTGGTTTTGCAAACAGGGTACGCAACCCAGTGTCAAAAGCACAAATTAATTTGTCTGTAGTGAGTAGTCTGTTCATGAAAGTTATTTTACGCTTAATTATCTTGGCTAAGCTAGTGTTGCTTGATTTGTTTTAGATACTAGATGCGGGCAGAGGCTGATGGTGTCGGTGTTGAGTAGTGCTGTTTGGTTATGCCTTAAATCCCATTTGCTTCGCAATGATTTGTATCGGGTGTAGCACGTGGGTGTCTATACCTTCGTTCTCTAATCCCTTAGTGATATGCAAACTACAGCCAATATTGGATGTGGCCAGTATTGATACCTGATTGGACTGTATAGCGGCCAGTTTATCATTGCGTAGCGTGTTTGCCATCTCCGGCTGCGTAATAGTGTAAGCGCCAGCGCCGCCACAGCATTGACCGTTGCCCGGCAGTGCTTGTATGTCAGCAGTCGGGATTTTTTTTAGTAAGTCATACACCGCTTTTTGTGCTTTGAGTCCATTGCGCAGTGAGCAAGGGTCCTGCACGAAAATGCGCTCTTTAAGTGGTGCAACTTGCGCTGTTGACCAGTCGCAACTCATTAAAAAGGTACTGATGTCTTGTACTTGATGCGTGGTGAGGTAATCCTGCAGGCCTGCGCCGCAACCGCTTGCTGTGGAGAGTATGGGCATGGCATGGTCAAAGCTTGCGCCATTTTTTGCAATTAAGGTATCGGCTTCAACAGCGTCACCTGCCTGACGTGCAATACTACCGCAGCAAGTTTGCGCAGTGGGTACGTGTACATCGTAGCCCAGTGTGTTTAATACATAAATGCTGGCGCTTAGTGTTTGGTTATCAAAGGCGTTGGTGGCGCATCCTAAAAATAAACTCACAGCACCGCGCTTGGGTGTGGTTGCCGAGTACAATGCTTTCCATACAATGGGCTTGGGGATGGCCGGCAACAGTTTGGCTAATGGTGCGATGCGCTTTAACGCACCCATCAGTTTGGCTTTAGACAGTAACCAAAGTGGCCATGTACATATATAGCTTAATGCACGGTAACGGATAAATGGTTTTGCTAAGCTTAACCAAAGGCTCTTTTTCTTAATATAAAGTGCACGTGTTGTATCTACCAGTGCACCATAGCTCACACTATTCGGGCATGCCGATTCACAGCTGCGGCAGCTTAGGCACAGATCAATATGCTCTTTAAAGCGTGCGCTGTTAGGCAGAATGTCTTGCGACACCGCACGGATAAGCTGGATACGTCCACGTGGAGAGTCTGCCTCAGAGCCCGTCTTTCTATAAGTTGGGCAGTGCGGTAAGCACAGGCCGCATGCAACGCAGCGGTCGGCTTCAGCAGTGAGTTCTTTAAGTGATAACGTCATGGTGACATTATAATCGTTTTCAATCTCAACACTTCTTAAACAATGTTAAGTCATGACGACAGACGTAAAAAAACCGCCTTAACTATCAAGGCGGTTTAGTTTGCTACGGCAATACCTTATTCAGTTTTTGGTGTTTCAGCTTTTACCGCAGGGGTAGACTGAACAACTGGCAAGCCTTTTAGCAGGTTCATGGCTTGCGTAAATTGAATATCATCTTTACTTGCAGGCTCAATCGGTGCGCTAGGCTCTGCGTATTTCTTCTCATTCAATTTTGCTTTGGCCGCATCATTTTGAGTAGCGCTATCTGCAGGTTTATTTGCCTCAGCATCTTTCGGGTTAGACAGATGGCGAGATAAGTCCGCTTCATGAATTGCGCCAGATTGGTCGGTACCGTCTTCAACCAAGTAATCAGGCACGATGCCTTTAGCCTGGATAGAGCGACCTTTAGGCGTAAAATAACGTGCAGTGGTTAGCTTAATCGCCGCACCGTTATTCATCGGCATAATGGTTTGCACTGACCCTTTACCAAAGCTCTGTGTACCCAACACTGCTGCGCGTTTATGGTCTTGCAGGGCGCCCGCTACAATTTCAGACGCAGAAGCAGAACCACTGTTAATCAATACCACCATCGGTACCGTTTTGATATCGGCTGGCAAATCACGGATGTAATCGTTTGCTGCGCCACCACGTACATAGTTTTCTGGTGTAGCGGTGAGCTGCATTTTAGAGTCAGGTGCACGACCTTCTGTGTAAACCACTAACTCGCCTTTAGGTAAAAAAGCAGCAGATACGCCAACCGCACCGTTCAGCAAGCCGCCCGGGTCATTACGCAGGTCTAACACTAAGCCCTTAAATGCGCCTTTGTTCTCAGTGTGCATGGTTTTAATGGCTTTGGCTAAATCTTCACCAGTACGCTCCTGGAACTGCGTTACACGTACGTAGGCATAACCTGGCTCGGTTAGTTTGTATTTAACACTCTTGCTCTTAATAACTGCGCGGGTCAGCGTGAACTTGAGTGGCTTGGTTTCAGTTTTGCGGATTACCGTAAGTACAATTTTAGTATCAGGTTTGCCACGCATGCGTTTAACCGCATCATTTAACGTTAAACCTTTGACTGGGGTGTCATCAAGCTTAACGATTAAGTCACCGCTTTTAAGGCCAGCTGCATAAGCTGGAGAATCTTCAATCGGTGAGATTACTTTCACTAAGCCATCTTCCATACCAACTTCAATGCCCAAACCGCCAAACTCGCCCTGAGTGGCAACTTGCATGTCTTTAAATGCATCAGGGTCCATGTAGGTAGAGTGTGGGTCCAAGCCAGTGAGCATGCCGCTGATAGCTTCTGAAATTAGTTTTTTGTCTTCAACCGGCTCTACGTAGTCGGTCTTGATTTTGCCAAACACTTCAGCAAAAGCACGCAGGTCATCCAGCGGCAACTGTGGTTTAACCATTTTTTCTGCAACTGCAGAATAGGTTAGGCTCAGCATTAGGCCAAGTATCAAACCTGAGCCAACTAGCCCGATTTTTGTAAGCCGGTGATGTTTATTATTTACTTGCATGAATGTAAGGTGTCCTAACAAAAGTAACAGTAACTGATTTATGCTTTAATATCTTAACTCGCTTTATATGGTTTACATAAAGCCAGATTAGGGTTTGTTGCATTAATACATTGCGCTAGATTTAACGGGCTAAACAACAGCCTAGCGATAACTATGAGTTGCCAAATATTTTTTAGTTTCAGAGTTTAATCATTATATTGCGTTCTACGCATATTAAACTATATCAGTCGGGACATACAAATTGAGTAGATATATTGTTGAAATCACCTATTGCACGCAGTGCCGTTGGCTATTGCGCGCGGCATGGCTTGCGCAAGAGCTATTAACAACGTTTGAGCAGGACTTATACAGTGTGGCATTAAGGCCGGGTACTGGCGGCATCTTTGAGGTGAGCTTAAATGATGAGCTGATTTTCTCCAGAAAAGAGGCGGGCAGGTTCCCCGAGGCAAAAGAGATTAAGCAACTGGTGCGTGATAAAGTAGACCCAGACCGTCATTTGGGGCATAGTGATAAAACGACTACTGAGAACTAGTCGTCTATCGCATGCGTCAGTATGAAACGTTACCGATTTAGAGTCGGGCGATTATTTTTTGATAAGAAAGGATTACAAAATGTCAGATCATCACGATAACAGTCCTATTGTGGACGCGCTCAACACGATTTTAGAGTTTGAATTAGCAGGGGTTGTAAGATACACCCACTATTCGTTGATGGTGTTTGGTTACAACCGTATTCCTATTGTGTCTTGGCTGCGTAGTCAAGCTACAGAGTCTTTAGATCATGCAAACAAAGCAGGCGAAATTATTACGCATTTAGGTGGGCATCCATCATTGTCGATCGGGCCATTGTTAGAAACCCATAATCATGACATTGGTGATATTTTACGTGAGTCTTTAGCGCACGAAACTGCAGCTTTGAATGCGTATAAAGCGCTGTTAAAGCTAGTAGAAGGTGATTCAGTGATGTTGGAAGAGTACGCTAGAGAAATGATTTACCAAGAAGAGTTGCATTTGGGTGAAGTGGATAAAATGCTGCGTAAACCTGGCGATTTAGCTAAGTTTCACGCTTAAGCTAAACCCTCTGTTTGGATATTGACTGGCGGCAACTTGCTCGCCAGTTAGTGTTAGTTAAGACATACGAATTAAAGCAGAAGTTAAGACAGCGAAGCTGAAATTTAGATAACGAGTTAAGCAGGTTATCAGCATTAAAAAAACGACGAAGCCTATGATTGCAAACCTAAGCGTTTAGCGCTTGGGCTTCGTTTAGTTTTTATCTTGGTCAGGTTCTATACGCTGGGCGCCATTAAAGCGTTTGCTCCAATAGCTCGTTTGCATATCATCTACCCGCACACCGCCACCGCTGCTGGGCGAGTGAATAAAGCGGTTATTTCCTACATAAATACCTACATGTGAGAAGGTTGATTTGAGTGTGTTGAAGAACACCAAGTCACCTGGCTGCAAATCACTTTTAGATACTGATTTGCCAATTTGGCTAATGGCTTTTGCACCATGTGGTAGGCTTAAATTAGTAGCTTGCTGGTATACATAACGCACAAAACCACTGCAATCAAACCCGGTTTCTGGTGAGGTGCCGCCATACTTATAGGTAATGCCGGTGAGGCTGAGCGCGCTCACTAAAACTTCACGCGCACGTTCCGGCCAAGCGTGATGCGTCTCTACAGGCTCGGCAGGTGTAGATTTCTCTGTGAGAGTGTTGGTGCTGGTCAGCCCATTGGGGCTAGCTGCGCAGGAGGCACTGGTGAGTGCAAGCACTAAACACACTAAATAATTGTAGTAAGTGAATTTTGCCACGGACTCATTATATTCAACTTACCCAAAAGTACCAAATGTGACGATAACTCAGGTTAAAACAAACATGAGCGTGTTAACTCATGGGATAATTACCGTTCTATGAGTGAATACAATATCCGCCAAGTTTTTGAAAAAGATGGCATTTTAGCTTCTCACATTGCTGGCTACCATGAGCGTACCCAGCAATTGGAAATGGCGTTGGCGATTGCCGATGCGATTGAGCATAATACCCAATTGGTTGCAGAAGCTGGCACCGGCACAGGCAAGACATTTGCCTATTTGGTGCCTGCATTGCTGACTGGCGGCAAAGTCATTATTTCTACTGGTACCAAGAACCTGCAAGACCAACTGTTTAGCCGCGACCTGCCCAATGTGCGAGATGCACTGAAAGTGCCCGTGACGGTAGCTATGCTGAAAGGCCGCTCCAACTATGTGTGCCATTATCATTTAGAGCGCGCAGCTAACGAAGGGCGCTTTGCGGCGAGAGATGATGCCAAATATGTGCAAATTATCAAGACTTTTGCCGAAAACAGTAAAACCGGTGATAAAGGTGAGTTGAACACCGTGCCTGAAAACGCCACGATATGGGCTAACGTTACCTCAACCCGTGATAACTGCCTGGGCGGGGATTGCAACTTCTACAAAGAGTGCTTTGTGATGGAGGCGCGCAAGCAGGCGCTGGCTGCGGATGTGGTGGTCGTGAATCACCACTTGTTCTTTGCGGATGTCATGTTGCGGGATGAAGGCGTGGCCGAATTGTTGCCCAGCGCGAACACCGTGATATTTGACGAGGCACACCAATTGCCGGAAGTCGCAGGCCTGTTTTTTGGCGAGGATGTATCAACCAGCCAATTAATAGAGTTGGCGCGCGATTGTACCGCCGCACATTTGAGCCTAGCCAAAGACTGTGTACAGCTAGGTGAGGTGATTCCCGTACTGGAAAAAGCTTGTAAAGATTTTAGGTTGATTTTTTCGTATGAGGGTTCGCGCATGTCGGTGCAAAAAGCGCTGGCATTGAAAAACTTTGAATCTACATTTGCGCATATGCAGGAACAACTGCAAGCTTTGGCAAAGGTACTGGAAACGCAAGCCGCACGCGATCCACTGCTAGAAAAGTGCTGGCAGCGCAGTATGGCACTACATGACTTACTCAGCCGCTGGCATGCTGCTGAAAATAATAACTTAGTGCGCTGGGTGGAGGTATTTACACAATCAGTGCAATTGCATGCCACCCCGCTCAGTGTTGCCGATGGCTTTGGTAAGCAGTTAAATGCACAGCCACGCGCATGGATATTCACCTCGGCCACGTTGGCGGTTAAAAATGACTTTAGCCACTATTTAGCACAAATGGGCCTGCAAGCTGCAGCTACCGCTTCGTGGCAAAGCCCATTTAACTATCAGGAGCAGGCATTGTTTTATGTGCCGCCTGAAATGCCAGACCCGAACCACACTTCCTACACTGCCTGTGTGGTTGCAGCTGCGCTGCCTGTGTTACAAGCGAGTGGTGGACGCGCCTTTGTACTTTCAACCAGTTTGCGCGCGATGCGCGAAATCCATGCTTTGCTGAAAGATGCGTTTGCAGAAAACGGCATTGAATGCCCATTGCTGTTGCAGGGTGATACCTCGCGTACTGAATTGTTGGAGCGCTTTCGCAAGCTGGGCAATGCCGTGCTGGTAGGGAGTCAAAGCTTTTGGGAGGGTGTGGACGTACGCGGCGAGGCGTTAAGCGTGGTGATTATTGATAAATTACCATTTGCGCCGCCCGATGACCCGGTGTTGTCAGCACGTGTGGATAAGCTGAATGCAGAGGGTAAAAATGCATTTATGGAGTACCAGCTTCCGTATTCGGTGATTACCTTAAAGCAAGGTGCTGGGCGCTTGATTCGCGATGAAAATGATCGCGGTGTGTTGATGATTTGTGATCCGCGCTTGATTACCAAGGCATACGGCAAACGTATCTGGCAAAGTTTGCCACCGTTCAAGCGCACGCGTGTGTTGAGTGATGTGCAGGCGTTCTTTGCTGACCATTAATATATATAAATTGCAGGCGTTAGCTTCTGTGCTTAGCATCGAAAAAATAATGCAGGTGGAGTAAATCCCGTGTTTTTGATTTCCTAATTAGTTTAGAATGCGCGTCCTTTATGTTTTAGCGGCATTGACCATGTGACGCTAAAAACTTCGCACACGTTTTAAACTTTTGGAATTCATCATGATTCGTTCTTTATCAGCGCTTTTTGCAACCGTACTTTTTTCTGCTTCAACACTTAGTTTTGCAGGTGATTGCAATAAAACAGTGATGGGTGGCGGCTGTACGGTAGAGGCCGGTGCAGGTGTTGCTGCTCATATGCGCAGCCAGCCTGTGGTTAAGCCAGCAGTTGCCAAGGCAAAAGAGGCTGCGGTCAAAGAAGTGGCCGTGCCAAAAAATGTGAAAATGAGCACAGCAGCAAACCAGAAACCGCAAATTTAGGCTAGATACCTAAGTTTTGGGTGTCTAAGTTGTAGATGCCTAAATTGCAGATAACTAAGTTGAGTAAGTGCACAATTGCCAGCACACAGTAAGGGATAACCCCGTTGCTACAGTCAGGCATGTTGCTGCAATTTACGCGGTAAATAATTTAAATGAAGCTGACGTCATGGTCAGCTTTTTTAATTTTGGCTATGTCTTAAAGTAATTGGCGCTATAGTTATCTTTTTAATTGAATCTCCCCTAATTTATTGCGATGCATGTTATTCATATACCAGAAAGTGAGTACGAGCTTAGTGCGATTCGTGCGCAAGGTGCGGGTGGGCAAAATGTGAACAAAGTCTCCAGTGCGATTCACTTGCGGTTTGATATTCAGGCATCAAGTTTGAGTGATTTGCTGAAAGAGCGTTTGTGTCATCTTAAAGATAACCGTATCAATGATGATGGTGTATTGGTCATCAAAGCACAGCAATATCGCACGCAAGAGGCGAACAAAAAAGACGCGGTTCAACGCCTGCACGAGATTATCAATGCGGCAAATCAAGTCAAACCTACCCGTTATGCCACGCGTCCAACTTATGGCTCCAAGTTGCGCCGATTAGAAACTAAATCACAACGTGGGCATTTAAAGCAATTGCGTGGCAAAATAGCGGGTGAGTAAAACTCCATGCTTTATCTCACCATTTTGTTGCTGCCATAACTGCTTTAATTGATATTAAAACATGCTGTTACGGCCACATAGAGTAAGATTTCCCCTAGCGTAATTTAAGATGTGTAATTTAAAAATTTAACCAATGAATCTATTAGCTTTTGATACCTCAACCGAATATTTATCACTCGCCATCATGCGTGATAACACGGTGTTTAACTATGACGTGTTGGCCGGACAAACTCACTCGCAAATTATTTTGCCGCAGATTCAGCATTTATTAAATCAAGCCGAGTTGCAGTTGCAGGATTTAAATGGCTTAGCGTTTGGCGCAGGCCCCGGCTCCTTTACTGGTGTGCGTATTGCGGCTGGTGTTGCGCAGGGCTTGGGCTTGGGAGCGAATCTGCCTGTAGTCGGCGTTTGCACCTTGATGGCTTTGGCTGAAGCAAGCACGGCGCCAAAAGTAATCGCTTGCTTAGATGCGCGCATGGGAGAGGTTTACCATGCGGTTTATGTGAAAGATGCTGCGGGCTGGCAGGCAGTGATGGCGCCAGGCTTATATAAGCCGGATGCAGTGCCGGCGGTTGAGGGTAACGATTGGGTGGGCGCTGGCAGTGGCTGGCAAACTTATGGTGAAGTGCTGGCGGAGGCTTACCGTGGACAAGTGCTGTCTACGCAGCCAGCCTTGCTGCCCATGGCAAGTGCGGTGCTTACCTTAGCGCAGCCGATTTTTGAAGCGGGTGAAGCGAAAACGGCTGAGCATGCCATGCCAATTTATATACGTAATCGGGTGGCACTGAAGACAGCTGAGCGTGAGCAGGGTTTACGTTTATGAGTGCAGTACCAAAGCCACAATATCAATTCCGCGCCATGACGGTTGCTGATTTGGACGCTATCATGGAGATTGAGCCGCACATTTACTCACACCCTTGGACACGTGGCAATTTTGCAGACTCGCTGAAGTCTGCGCATAGTGCATGGGTATTGCTACATAATGAAGAAATCATCGGCTATGCTTTGATGATGATGGTGTTAGATGAAGCGCACTTGTTAAACCTTAGTGTGAGTAAACCTTACCAAAAGCAAGGCTTAGGGCGCTTATTGTTGGAGCACATGATCAGTATTGCGCAGGCGTTAAAAGCTGCCAATATGTTTTTAGAGGTAAGAGCCAGCAATATTTCTGCCATTGCTTTATACGAGAATATTGGGTTTAATGAAATGGCTGTCCGCCGCGGCTATTACCCAGCGCATCATGGACGTGAGGACGCAATTTTAATGGGATTGGCGATATGACTTTGATGACGCGTGAGGACGTGCTGCGAGAGCTTGAATTGCTACCTGTCTGGCAATTAAAAGCACCGCTGCCGAGTGTGCAGGGAGTGCCTGCATTAAAGCCAGCACATACCATTGCGACTGAAAGTGTAACGTTATTAAGCCAAGTTATTGAGCCAGTTATTGAGCCAGTTATTGAGCCAGCGCCGCTGGATAGCGTAGTGGTGGAAGCCGTAGCGATTGTAGCTCCATTCCACTTACTCATCAGCGATGATGCCAGCATTGGGTTTGCATTAGATAGCACGTCTGGTGATGCGCACGATATAGAAACGCTATTGAGCAATATGCTGAAAGCGATTAACATAAACTGCCGTATTGATATTGCAGAAGCGACCGTAGCTACGCTCGCTGAACATGCTGTTAAATTAGTAGTGGTGATGGGAGGTGCGGCCGCCCACAGCTTGATGGGGCAATTGCAAACCATAGACGATTGGCGCAGTATCCAGTCAGCTAACCCGATTTATTATCAGAAATTACCAGTGGTGATTACTTACCACCCTGCATTTTTGCTTAAAAATACCGCTTATAAGGCAAAAGCCTGGGTTGATTTATGTGCGGCAAAACGTATTCTGCAAGAGTTGTGACTAGCGCAAGACTTGTAAATAAAAGATTCAGCACTATATTAAGACCGATAATATTGAAATCGGTAATTAATCAATTTTAGAGGAATCGTAATGAAACATTTAGTTTTGAGATTTTTAGCCGTGTTATTTGTATTAAGCTTAACTGGCTGCGGTTACAATACTTTCCAATCGCTAGATGAAGAGTCGAAAGCGAGCTGGTCTGAGGTGTTGAATCAATATCAACGCAGAGCAGACTTAGTGCCTAATTTAGTGAATGTAGTAAAAGGGTATGCTTCACATGAAAAAGAAGTGCTGACGCAAGTTGCCGATGCGCGATCAAAAGTCGGTAGCATGCAAGTGACTCCTGAGCTACTAAATGACCCGGAAGCTTTTGCCAAGTTTCAGGCGGCGCAAGGGCAGTTAACCTCTGCATTGTCACGTTTGCTAGCGGTGTCTGAAAACTACCCAAATTTAAAAGCAGACCAAGGCTTTAGAGATTTACAGGCGCAGTTAGAAGGTACCGAAAACCGCATTACAGTTGCACGTAATCGCTATATCGAAACCATTAAAAACTACAATGTTGCTGTGCGTAGCTTTCCTAATAACTTAACTGCCATGGCGCTAGGTTACAAAGCTAAGCCATCATTTACTGTAGAAAACGAAAAAGCGATTTCTGTTGCGCCTACGGTTAATTTTGAAAGTAAATAACTAGCCTAAGCACTGGCGTGATTAGCGTGTCTTTTTTCTTGAGAGCAAGCTTGTTTGCACTTTATATGATGCTATTTGCATCGTTTAATGTGCATGCCGAGCTTGTGCCTATCCCAGCTTTACAGCACCGTGTTACCGATTTAACCCAAACCCTTAGCGCTCAGCAGCAATCTGCACTTGAGCAGAAAGTTGCTGCATTTGAGCAAGAAAAGGGCAGCCAGATTGCGGTGTTGATTATCCCCACTACCCAGCCAGAAGTGATTGAGCAATACAGCATCCGCGTGGCAGAAGCTTGGAAGCTGGGGCGTGAGAAAGAGGATGATGGCGTGCTGCTGTTGGTAGCAAAAGACGACCGTAAAATGCGTATTGAAGTTGGCTATGGCTTAGAGGGCGCCATTCCTGATTTAATTGCTAAACGCGTGATTACGGAAATCATGGCGCCAAGTTTCAAACAAGGCGATTTTTATGGCGGCATCACCAAAGCAGTGGATGCACTGATAGGCTTGATTGCGGGGGAGCAGTTGCCGGCGCCTGCTAAGCACAATAACCAGAGCAGTTTTAGTGACCTGCTACCTTTGTTGCTGGTGGGTGGCTTGATACTGGGCAGCATATTGCGCGCGGTATTTGGCGACTTTTTTGGAGGCGTGTTAAATGGAGGCATTATCGCCGTACTGGCTTGGTTTTTTGGCGTAGCTTTATTAATTGCGCTGCTATTAGGCATCGTTGCCTTTATTCTCACCCTGATTGGCTCATCTGGATTGGGGCAGCTAGGCGGAGGCGGTTATAGTGGCGGCGGTGGGCACTCCGATAGCTGGAGTGGCGGTGGTGGTGGCGACTTTGGCGGCGGCGGCGCATCAGGAGATTGGTAATGACAGCTAAACTGATACGACGCTTATGCAGGCATCTTTGCACTTTACCCAGTGCGGTAAAACAGCATTTTTGTTATGGTGCAATACAGCGTATTGAAGCGGCAATCGCTGCCAGTGAGTTGCAGCATCTAGGTGAGATTCGCTTTGCGGTAGAGGCTAGGTTGCCATTATCGGCACTGCTCGCCAAAAAAACGGCTAAACATAGAGCGCTAGAACTTTTCTCATCATTAAGAGTTTGGGATACAGAACAAAATAATGGCGTGTTAATCTATCTGCTGTTAGCGGATCATGATTTTGAGATTCTGGCAGATCGCGGCATACATCAGCATGTGGAGAGCCAGGGCTGGGAGCATATCAGCCGCCATATGGAGCAGATGTTCAAGCAAGGAAAATTTGAGGCTGGCGTGATTGAAGGCATCTCAAAAATCAGTGAACATCTGATTCAATATTATCCAGCCCACGGTAAAAATCAAAATGAGCTACCCGACGCCCCAGTTATTTTATAGATTATTGCTGGGGTTCAGTTTACTGCTACCGTTCAGCGCACAGGCATCCATTGCCGATATTACGCGTATTTATAAACAAACACCAAAATTAGAAGCTTTTGAAATCTGTACTGGCGGCGGCTGTGCAGAGATTAAACAGGTTTCTTTGACTAATGATGAATGGAAAGTCATCACCGCTATATTTGAGGATACTAGCCCAACGCAAGATGCGCCATCAGAGCGCAAGCATATTGCAGAGGCGATTGGTGCACTGGAAAAAGTGGTAGGCGCCAAAACAGGCACCAGTACTGACCGTGCAGGTACTTTTGATAACTCTCGTTACCCCGGCCAGTTAGACTGCAACGATGAGGCCATTAATAGTACGACTTACATGCGCTTAATGTATCAGCATGACTTAATTAAACTGCATGCGATTGAGAGTATGGGGACACGCAGTTATTTTCTTTTTGGCTGGCCGCATAGCACCGCTGTGATTCATGAACTTGCCACAGGTGAGCGCTATGCCGTGGATAGCTGGTTTTACGATAACGGCTATCCTGCCACCATTGTGCCGTTTGCATCGTGGAAATCTGGCTACTTTCCAGCAGATAGCCCTATCTTAAAAGGCCGTTCTGACGCCAAGTAGTAAAATGTCGTGAGTCCAGTGTGATAAGTATTACTGACTAACACACTGATTATCTGTAAAATTCGCATTTTTATTTAGCACTGATCTCAATTACTATGCGCGCCTCTCAATTTTTCTTTAATACTCAAAAAGAAGCCCCTAACGAAGCCGAGCTGCAAAGCCATATTTTAATGGTGCGTGCTGGCCTGATTAAACGGCTAGGCTCAGGACTGTATAGCTGGATGCCACTAGGTCTGCGCGTGTTACGCAAGGTAGAGCGCGTGGTGCGTGAGGAAATGAATAATGCAGGCGCGTTAGAGCTATTAATGCCAGCAGTGCAGCCTAAAGAACTGTGGGAAGAAACAGGCCGTTGGGCGGTATTTGGCCCACAAATGCTTAAAATTCAAGATAGACACGAACGCGAATTCTGTTTTGGCCCTACGCATGAAGAAGTGATTACTGACATCGCCCGTAAAGAAATTCGCAGTTACAAGCAATTGCCGCTTAATTTTTATCAGATACAGACTAAGTTCCGTGACGAGATTCGCCCGCGCTTCGGTGTGATGCGCGCGCGTGAGTTTATGATGAAAGATGCCTATTCATTCCATACTGATTTTGCATCGTTAGAAAAAACTTATGACACCATGTATCAGGCTTACAGCAATGTATTTACCCGCTTAGGCTTGAAATTCCGTGCGGTAAAAGCCGATACAGGCGCAATTGGTGGTGATGGTTCGCACGAGTTTCATGTATTGGCAGACTCTGGCGAAGATGGCTTGGCCTATTGCGAGACATCAGATTTCGCAGCCAATGTGGAGTTGGCCGAGGCGATCCCTGTCAGCACTAGCCGTGGTAAAGCTACTGAAACCATGCGTGACGTAGATACCCCGAAACAAACCGCATGTGAAGATGTGGCGAAACTACTGGAAATCAGCATAGAGCGCACAGTGAAAGCGATTGCTTTGATTGCTAAAGATGAAGCCGGCAATGATAAGTTTTACTTGGCATTGTTACGTGGCGACCATCACCTCAATGAAGTGAAGCTAGGTAAGCTTGCCGGGTTGGCCGACTTTAGATTTGCCACTGAAGAAGAAATCCGCGCTAACCTTAATTGCCCGCCAGGCTTTATTGGCCCGGTAGGTGTAGGCGCTAATGTCACCGTGATTGCAGATAAAACCGTGGCATTGATGAGCGATTTTGTGTGTGGGGCCAATAAACCTAAATATCACTTGGCTGGTGTGAATTTTGGCCGTGACTTACCTGAGCCAGTGTTAGTTGCAGATATCCGTAACGTAGTGGCTGGTGATGCCAGCCCTGACGGTAAAGGCGTGTTGTCATTATGCCGTGGTATTGAGGTTGGTCATATTTTCCAACTACGTACCAAATACTCAGAAGCGATGAGCGCAACCTACCTGGATGAAAACGGACAAACCCAAGTGATGGAGATGGGTTGTTACGGCATTGGCGTATCACGTATCGTGGGTGCTGCCATTGAGCAAGGCAATGATGAGCGCGGTATTATCTTCCCTAAGAGCATGGCACCGTTTGAAGTGGTGATTTGTGCGATTGGTTATGATAAGTCTGAGGTGGTTAAAGCGGCAGCGAATAAACTGCATGATGAGTTACAAGCCGCTGGGGTGGATGTGTTACTAGATGATAGAGGTGAGCGTCCGGGCGTGATGTTTGCCGAAGCGGATTTGATGGGCATCCCGCATCGCTTGGTGATTGGTGAACGTGGCCTCAATGAAGGTAATGTGGAGTACAAAGCTAGAACACAGGCGGATGCGCAATCTGTAGCGCTGGTGTCAGTGGTTGAGTTTGTGCAGAATTTGTCTTAGTATCAAGGTGTTGCAGTGATTGCATTAGGGAGTTTGCGTGCTCAAAAAACTACGAATTAGCTTGCTGATGTTGTTAGGTGCTCTAGTGCCTTACATGAGTTATGCCGGCTCGCAGATTGAAGAGCCGCTTTCTAATAGCGTGAAAGCGTTGATGCAGCGCAGCGTAAGTGACCGCGCTGCACCTACGCTGACCTTTGCAACTAAAGAAGAAGGCCAAGCCTGGCTGAATGAAATGTCGCAACGTCTGCAAAAGCGCATGCCAGACCAGCAGTATCGAGAGGACTTTTTGCGCACAGTGCATTATGAAGCCAGCCGCGCGGGTTTGGACCCGCAAATGGTGTTGGGCCTGATTCAAGTGGAGAGTGGCTTTAAGAAATATGCAGTCTCATCGGTAGGTGCACGTGGTTTTATGCAAGTGATGCCATTTTGGGTGCGTAGCATAGGCGCTAACGACCATAACTTGTTTTTACTGCGTACTAACCTACGCTATGGCTGCACAATTTTAAGGCACTATGTAGATATTGAGCGCGGCGATTTATACCGTGCTTTAGGGCGCTACAATGGTAGTTTGGGTAAGCCGGAGTATCCAAATTTAATCCTTGGTGCCTGGCGTAAAAACTGGGACTACACGCCTAACCGCTGGTCAGTAACACCCAAAAACATTTAATTTAAAAGTTTTTATCAATATTTAACTCGCACTTTGTTACCTAATTAGCAAGCACACATAAAAAAACCGCCTTCAGGCGGTTTTTTTATGTGTGCTTGCTAAGCGTTATTACAAATACTGCGTGTTATTTTTGTATTTTAAAGCCATAGTAGGTGCCAAATTCACCTTCTGGTTCGTGGAATACAAATAGCATTTGGTTGGCGTAACCCAAGCCGGTGTAGTGGTTGTTAGCACGCAATTTTAGCGTTTTAGGTAGTGCAGATTTACCTACATATTTACCTGTAATGTCAAACAGCAATACGGCTTTATGGTCTACATCGAGTAACGCAAACTCCTCGCCTTTTACTGCAGTATAAGCAATAAATGACTCGCTCACATCATCATGCGCGGCACCAGCTTTGTCGAGCTCTAGCGTGATCACGCCGGTTTTTTCTCTGCTGTTTGGATCCACAATAAATACATTGTTGCCATGCGCTTGTTTTGCATAATAGCGTTTATGCTCGGCATCGTAGCTTGGGATAGTCGCTGAGTCACCGAACGCAGGGTTGAATTGTGAAATCTCGTCAGATGAGTCTTTTAACTCGCCAGACTCAGTTAAATGGATCGAAAAAATACCCGAGTTAGGCGCAAAGCCTAAATCACTGGAGATGTTGTAGGTAACGGTTTCCAATTGGTGCGTGTTGCTGTTGTAATAAATTGAGCGGTTATCGTAACCCGGGCGTGAAGAGTTTACATATTTGCCGTCTTCGTCATAAGCATGGATCTGCGATTTTGAATAAGGCGCTTCTGTTTCGCTACCCATAGGCGCTAAGCCGCCATCTGCAATGTAATAGCGCTTAAAGCCCGGGATATGCGCTACGGTAAATGGGCGCGTGGTTGGTTTTTTTACCATCGGGATTTTAATGCCAACTTCGGCCTCAGGTAGGATCTCTGCATTAGCAGTGGATGCTAGCGTCATTAGGGCAATCGGAATGAGTAGGGTGAGTGCGCGCATTTTTTCTCTATTTCTTCAAACGGTTAAGTGTCAGTTAGTCCAAGTGCTTATAGCTTTTGTTCAATATAGCTCAATCAGTCATGCTTATGTATTTATGCTGCCTGTAGTTTTTCTATGAGCATAGCATCGCCATAACTAAAGAAACGATACTCACCTTCTACAGCATGGGCATAAGCTTTCCTGATGTTATCAGTGCCTGCAAATGCAGAGACTAGCATGAGTAAGGTGCTTTTAGGTAGATGAAAGTTAGTTAGCAGGCGATCCACCACGTTAAAGCGGTACCCTGGTGTAATGAAAATATCGGTGTCGCCTTCGCCCGCGGCCAATTTTCCACTTCTTGCGGCGCTCTCCAATGCGCGCATCGCGGTGGTGCCAATTGCAGTGACGATGCTGCCATTAGCTTTGGTTTCTTCAATTAGTGCGACTGTTTCTTGTGGTACATGAAATAGTTCGCTGTGCATTTTATGGTCTGCCACGTTGTCTACACGTACCGGCTGAAACGTGCCGGCACCTACGTGCAGCGTCACGTATGCGATATTTACACCTTTTGCCTTGAGCTGCTCCAAAATCTCGGTGCTGAAGTGTAAGCCTGCGGTAGGTGCTGCCACTGCGCCCAAGTGTTTTGCGTACACGGTTTGGTAACGCTCTTCGTCATGGTCGGTCGCACCGTGGGTAATATAAGGCGGCAACGGCAATGCACCATACTGTTCAAGTAACTCAAACACAGATGCATCGCTTAAAAAATGTAGCTCGAACAAATCATCATGGCGTGCGGTGACTTCTACATCAAATGCTTCGCTAAGTGTGATGCGGCTGCCAACTTTAGGCGCACGCGATGCACGTACATGTGCATAGGCAGTATGTTGATTAATTACCCGTTCAATCAAAACTTCAACACTGCCACCAGAGTGTTTATTTCCGAACAAACGAGCCTTGATGACGCGGGTGTCATTAAAAATGAGTAAATCCCCGGCCTTGAAGAAATCAGGAAAGTCTAAAAACTGTTTATCCGTTAATTCACTGGTTGCGCTATTGAGGTATAACATGCGACTGGCAGTGCGTTCTGAGGAGGGATGTTGTGCAATTAGTGAAGAAGGTAGATAAAAATCGAAATCTTGGGTTTTCATATGGCTCATAGCTTGCTATAATAGCGAAATCGCAATTATACAGGAATGTATAATTCCAAGAGGCCCAGGTGGCGGAATTGGTAGACGCACGGGACTCAAAATCCCGCGCCGCGAGGCGTGCCGGTTCGATTCCGGCCCTGGGCACCAAAACATTAAAAAGGACTACTCTTACGAGTGGTCCTTTTTTTTATCCAGCATTTTGCAGTGCTTAAGCTAGTTATCGTATGTGAATAGTGCCTGGGTTATTTAACTGATTGATTTTTATGCAGTTAGCTTGGATGGTGATGTGCCATAAGCTTAGTGCAGTTTGCTGTATATGGGTTTTGTTCATGATTTTACGTAGTGGTTATTCATGAACAGTGACAGTGTTGTTTTTGCACACAGGTGCATAATAGAACCATACGAACAAGACATTACGTCAGTTCAAACCCAATACTAGGAGAATGATTATGTGGACAACACCAGCAGCTACTGAAATGCGTTTTGGCTTTGAAGTTACTATGTACGTAATGAACAAGTAATTATTGTTTTTGCACTTAATTACTGCTTGTACTTAAATTATTATTAGTACTTGCAATACAATGAGGGGGCTTAGGCTCCCTTTGTCATTTATATGACATAAAACTTGCTTATAGTTACCCACTATTAAAGCATGTAGCGAAGTTACCTACTTCATTTGTAATAAACCGGAAATCAAAAGTTTCTTAAGGAGATTTAAATGTATACATATCAACAATATGATGATGTCACGCCCGATGTGGTGCTTGACGCAGACCAAGTCATACGCTTCATTTTCACTGCAGTATTTGTTGTCGCGGCGTTTGTCGTCCCCGCTGCTGTTGCTGTACAGTTCTTTATCGTTTAGCCAATTTTGATGGAGCACCAAGCTCTGGTGCATTGCTGCTATCTGCTGCTAGGCATGCAGCGAGTACGTCTGGATTATTTAAGCTGGGCTAAAGCGGCAGTAATAGAGTTTTCACTTAGTGGACGCACTAGTCGGTCAACCTCTACACCGTCTTGTAACAGTATGAGTGTTGGCCATAACTTCACTGCATAAGTTCGACCTAATCGCTGGCCTTTTCCGTCTTCAATCTTAATATGATGGATGTTGGGGTAAGCGTTGATGGCTGCACTGATGCTTGCTTGAGCTGCTTGGCAATGGCCGCACCAGGCTGCGCCAAACTCTACCAAAGTGGCACCTGTGCGCTGATCGAGAAATTCACGATTAATGGGTTGATTGGGGAGCATGCTGCCTAATAATGCCTCTACATGAATAAGTCGATTGAAAGCAGTCACTTAATTAAGCTGTGCCCATCCATCCCACAACTTTACCCACAGAAATTGTGGAGTAATCAAATAGATGTCACCATCAATTGTTACCGTGAGCTACCTTGCAGGCAACTTATTTAAAGCGTCTGAAAGAACCTGTTACTACGCCCCATACCTCAAAGTTCATTTCCTCTGTGATATTAATAGGCGCGTAGTCTGCAGATGAGTTTGCCGGTAGCAAGCGGATATTGCCTTCTTTGGTGCGGCTTAATGTTTTGATGGTAAATTCACCGTCAATGACTGCTAATACAATATCACCGATAGATGCAATTTTAGCGCGGTCAACTACGGCTTTATCGCCAGGTAGTAAGCCTATGTCCACCATAGAGTAACCTTGAATCGTTACAAAAAAAGTGGTGTCTTTTTTATCAATCAAGAAGTCATTAGGGTCTAGCCTTTGTTCTAAATGGTCTTCTGCCGGGCTAGGTAATCCTGCGGATACTTTAGAGCTAAATAGCGGCAACTCCATTGGTTGCGTTACTAAGGCGGGTAATTCAAATTGTGTTACTACGTCTAAATCGGTCATCATTCTTTTTCGTTGGTAAGCAGCCAGAAAGTCTTTAATAACAGGGGCTTGGCTTGTGGGGATTCTAAGCACGGATGTTTGTTCACGAAATTTCCCAGAACCAATCTTGCGGCCCGCACCTTCGCGCTTGCCGCCTGCTTTATTGATTTTAGGTAAATCATTCATATAATTAATGTTACGTTAATCAAACTGATGATGCAATCAAATTTAACGACCTGACAAAATCTAAAAAAGCTGCGTATTATCTTGCCGAGAGTAGCCTATGATGCAGGCTGGATTAAAGGCAGTTAAACGCGTCTTCAATAGAGTGTGCTGAAAACTTAGATACGCAGCATGCACCATGATTTGATAGATGCAATTGAATCAACTTAATTACCTCATCAAGTGGCATGACATCATTTGTGGTTGATAATGCTATCTGCTCAGTTTTGTGGAGTTTAAACACATGGCCGAGCTTATCAATCAACATGTCCTGAGCTTGAAAATACATATTGTTGATATCCTGATTGCTTTCAAAATCTGTTGTGTTGGCAATTAACAGCAACTCATCATCTGCATGCAGTTTGATGATCGCAGGGAAGTGCACTAAATTTATATTAGATGGATTCATTACTGTTTATTGTATACAGATTGGTTCTGAGTGCTAGCTAAATAGCCATTTATGTACCAATTTAGTGTAGCGCGGCATAACTACATACACCATCATCAATACCACCAGAAACGTAGTAATCAACACGGTTAACTCATGGCCCAGCGTGACTGAAATGCTGTTAGCCAGCCAATTAACAAATGCAGACATGGTTAACACTAGCGGAAAAATAGCAGACCAAGTCATCAGTAATTGCTTCCATTTTGTAGGCAGCTTGGCTTTTGCTTCTTCTGGTGTGAACCAAAAATCCAGACCGCTACGCACAAAAAAATTGTCATCTTCTACTAGGTAGGGCTGTACTTTTTTAATCAGATTTTTTCTATCGTCTGACTTCATCCAGGTAAGCAGATTTTTGCGCGTATCAAACCGAATAATTACCGTATAAGTGACTGTGGCACCAGCTACAGGGTGCACGATGCTAACGCCCAAGTGCCCAGGGTAACTTTTAGAAACTGGAATAATCTGGTTTAACCACGCTTCATAATCGAGTTTAGCGTCATCTCTTACATGGTGCGAAATGACTACGGTAGCGGTTTGTTCAGTGTCTAATGTGAAAGTCATGCTTTTGTCCCTGATAAATGTTATCCCCAAGATTCAAGATAGCGTCTCGGGGATGTTCATAATTATTTCTGGCAGTTATTTACTGCCGCTTTGCGCATTAAAAGAAGTGATGAGGTTACGGTAGTCAGGGATATGGTTAGATAACAAAGTCGCCAAACCCTCCACATCATTACGCCAGTCACGATGTAACTCACAAGCCACCCCAAACCAAGTCATGAACTGCGCACCAGCCGCTGCCATCCGCTGCCATGCCGCATCACGCGTCATTTCATTAAACGTACCTGAAGCATCCGCCACCACAAACACCTCAAAACCCTCTTCAATCGCTGCCAGTGCCGGGAATGCTACGCATACCTCAGTCACCACACCAGCAATAATCAATTGCTTCTTACCGGTCGCCTTAATTGCTTTCACAAAGTCTTCGTTATCCCACGCATTGATTTGGCCTGGACGTGGAATGAATGGTGCATCTGGGAACATCTCTTTCAACTCTGGCATCAATGGACCGTTCGGGCCATTCTCAAAGCTGGTAGTTAAGATCGTTGGCAACTTAAAGTATTTGGCTGCATCTGCTAGTGCCAACACATTATTCTTGAAACGATCTGGTTCGATATCACGCACTAAAGATAACAGGCCTGCTTGGTGATCTACTAATAAAACTACTGCGTTATCGCGGTCTAGACGTACATATGGTTTGTTCATGGTGTTTCTCCTAAATAAGTAATTAAAAATTAAAGTGTTGTATTGTTTTATGCCGCTACTGCAAAGCGACCATTGTTGTAATCATCAACCGCCTGATTGATTTCCTCCCAGGTGTTCATGACAAAAGGGCCATGGCCAACCACTGGTTCATTCAGCGGCGCCCCGTTTAATAACAGCAGGACTGTGTCTTGCTGTGCTTCTAACACCAATTCTGTGCCTTCGCGTTGCATGACGGCAAGCTCGGATGGCTGGATAATGTGTACATCGCCAGTGCTAATTGCACCATGCAACACAAATAAGGCAGTGGTATGACCTTCTGGCAAATTAAATGTCGTTGTGCTGCCGGCATTCAATCTGACATCCCATACATTCATGCTACTGAAGGTATGCGCTGGGCCTTTTTGTCCTGCAAACTCACCTGCAATGACGCGCACTTTGCCGGCATTGCCAGCCAGTTTAATTTCTGGAATCTGTGCACTGGTAATGCCTTGATAGCCAGGGGTTGTCATCTTGTGTTTAGCTGGCAGATTGACCCAGAGCTGTATCATCTCGAAAGGCCCGCCAGTGTGAGCATAATCATCACCGTGATATTCCTCATGGATAATGCCGGAGCCGGCTGTCATCCATTGCACATCACCTGCGCCGATAGTGCCGCCTGCATTGGTAGAGTCATGGTGTGAAACCTGGCCATCGTAGACGATGGTGACTGTTTCGAAACCACGGTGTGGATGCTTGCCTACACCACGGCGTTGCTCCGTTGGCTCAAAGTTAGTTGGGCCGGCGTAATCCATGAGTAGGAATGGTGACATTTCTTCATAGATGTCGCGGTAAGAAAAAATGCTTTGCACAGGGAAGCCGTCACCTACCCAGTGATTACCGTTGCTGCGTTTAATAAAAGCTAGTTTTTTCATGATGTTTTTCCTTTATTTCTGTACTTCAGTTTTTTAACTTAGTTACGATGGTTATCACTATAAACACATGACAAATCCTATACTAGATGGTTAAATGTTAAATTACTTTTCATTTAAATGAATAATTATGGATTTCAACGAATCGGCGGTATTTGTAAAGGTCGTACAGGCTGGCAGTTTTAGTGAGGCGGCTAGGCAGATTGGCCTGCCTACCTCTACCGTAAGTACCAGAATTTCTAGGTTAGAAAAGCGTCTGGGTATTACGCTGTTACAACGTACCACCCGAAGGCTGAGCCTGACTGAAGCCGGCACAGTTTATTACCATCATGCCTCGCAGGGCCTGAGCTATTTGTTGGAGGCGGAAGCTGCCGTTGACGAGGCGCGCAAGCAGCCGCAAGGTAAGCTGAAAGTGACCGCACCTGCTGACCTTGGCGATAGCCTACTCGCTAACCTAATACAGCGTGCACAGCGAGAGTTTCCTGAGTTGGAGATGGAGTTGCTTTTGACCGACCGTTATATAGACCTCGTGGCGGAAGGGGTCGATGTTGCAATTCGTACCGGTGATTTACGCGACTCTAGCCTAGTAGCAAAGTCATTAGGTACGATACATTGGGAGCTATTTGCCAGCCGTGATTATTTAAAAAGCGCCGCTCCATTAGAGGTACCACAAGACATACATGCACATCATTGCTTGCAATTTACCCCCATGGGGCGTGATGCATGGACCTTGAGGCGTGAGCAGAGCAGCATGATCATTCCATTACAGGCACGCACCATGGCTAACAGTATTGGTGTTGTGAAGTCGATGACAGAAAATGGGCAGGGCATAGCGCTATTGCCTGCTTTTATCTGCAGGCAGGGAGTAACTAAGGGGGATTTGTTAAGAGTTCTCCCTGAGTGGCAAGGTAAAGCTGACCCCGTGCATTTGGTGTACCCCAAGCAGCGCTTTATGCCGCCTAAGCTGCGTGCATTTTTAGATTTGGCACAAGCAGAGCTGAGGCCGCAGTTTCTTAGTCAGCTAGCCTAAAGCCAGATTGAGCATTTGGTAATTAACTCAGCTTGATTAGCTGCATTAAGCGTATCTCTGGCGCTTCGGAGCTGATTTTCTATGGTGCGTACAGACTTACCTAATTCATTTGCAATTTGTTTATAGCTCATGCCTTTTGCTGCAAGCTTGATTGCAATGAGCTCGGACTCGGTAGGTTTTTTGATGAGCTGGTATTTTTTAGGGTCATGCCAGAAATGGCTAATGCCTAGTAATGGCCCTAAAAAAGTTTCGCAGAATTCTGCGACAAATTCGATTTCAGTTTGTGTCCAAAAATGAGGCTCATGCGTAAAATCAATACATGCCATGCCTAGTGGATTTCTATCCCATACCAATCGTTGAAACAAAATAGATTTGCTCTGAATCGACTCGAATTTTTTCCTGGAATCGAGCAGCAGCGGGCTGGAGGTTACATTGTCACAAGCTACCGGCAGGCGCTGATGCCAGGTTTTCTGGAACACCCTGTCTTGGTTGGAATACACTGTTCCAGTGCAGTTCAGCGGACTTGAGCTTGCGTTGTAATAAATAAAAGCAGGCCTGTAAATACTGTCTTGTGGCCTGACAAAGCCAATATCTGCGCGGCACGCTTCGAGTTTTTTTACGATAAACTCTAACGCCACCGACATCATTTCATCCGGGCTTTCAATAATCAAAATCAGGTGCGCAACACAGTTAAGCGTATCTTGCGGAAACAGTCCTTTGTTAGCATCAATAAAGTGCTGTTTCAATAGCCGCTTAGATGGCGGCTCATCTTTATAATTGAACAAGTTCAATCACTTACGCCTCAATAATCTTCATAGGACAATGAATTGTCTTATTTATATCTTACTCCTAATTTTTAATGATTAGACAAACTATTAAACAACGCTCATTCACAGTTTTTTTACAAAAATATTTACTTTTTTTGAGTTTTATAGGGGTTTTTTGTCATGTTTGTACACTCTATTAACAAATAAGATATCTCCAATGAAAGAGCAATCTTTCTTAATTGAAACATTAATTTTTAATATTGGAGATGGACATGAAAAAGTCATATTTATTAAGTGGTTTGATCGCAACTTTAGCTGTTTCTTATGGCGCTGCGTTAATGGCGCACGGCGTAGAGGTACCTGCTGGCAGCAAAAAAATGGAGTATTTTAAAAATGCCTCACGCATGAAAATTCAATCTATGAACATTAAAGGCACCAATGCTTACTTGCAGGATATCGTTGCCTCGAGCGACCCGAAAGCGCCGATTGCATGTGGCTTGTTTAAAATTGAAAAAGGCAATTCATTAACTTACACATACGGTTACGATGAGGCTAAAATCATTATCAAAGGTGAGATGATAGTGAATGATGGCACCACCAAAGTGAAAGCTTTACCGGGTGATGTGCTTTTCTTTCCTAAGGGTTCAACCATCACTTTTAGCACAGAAAGCTCAGGTTTAGGATTTATCTGTGGTCAACGTGAAATTGACGGCGCTTAATATTCAATAGCAAATTAATTTCAGTTGAACCAGAGGGCTCCAAGGAGAGCAAAATGAAAAAACTACCCACTTATGCCTTGCCATTGTTTGCGTCCTTATCCATTGCATCATTTGGCACACAGGCAGATGAAAGTATTAATCTTACTGACCTGACACAGGGCGACCCGTTCTTTTATACCAGTGATCAGAACATTAAAGATGACGATGCACAAAAGGCCTTAATCGGAACGGGCCGCCCGAACAAGACCCATTCTCAGATTCCACACCTACCGTTTTACAGCGGGTATATGAGCACTAATTATACTTATCGCTTTATTACGGTGGCGGAGCAAGTACTGACCATGATTGGTGAGGGTAAGCATGGCCTGTGGCGTGTGCAAGAAAACGGTACCGTGCGTGAATACCTGAAAAAAGGCGCAAGCGGATTACCTACCAATGCGGATTTATCGGCCAAAGAAAATTTAGCTAAAATCGAAAGTGACTATAGTGCTTTTTTGCCTGAAGAAAGCTGGTCAGGCTATAAGTTTCCTGATGAAAAAATCAATAAAGATGGCAGCCTAAACTTTATTGATTTGCCAATTAGCCACCCTAAGTACAAAGGCAAATACGCAAAGCATGAGCCTATAGAGCTGCCTAACTTTTATTGCACTATGTCTGAAAACGACTATCCATATGCCAAACAGGCGATGAACTTTGCGTTTAACCAACCGGGGGCTAACAAAATTGGCCCGCTTGGTAAACGCGCAGGCTTAGACGTAAAAGAAAACTACACCAATGTGCTTAGGTTAAATCAATTATCAGATGCGCGCTCCTGGATTAACGTGGGGCAGAAGGGTAAGGACAATCTCCATGTGAAGTGGGAGGCTGTTGATGCCAATAAAACCAATGTTGAATATTACTTGGTGGAGCGCCCATTCTTTAATAAGCCTTATCTTTTTGTGACTGCGGTATATGACAACAAAGATAACAATGATTTACGCTATGTGCGGCCCGAAGGCCCTTATTACGACAGTATTAAGAATGAGGGCTTGAAGTTAAAAACCACAGTGACGGCACAACCTAGATTTCACTTGGAAAATGGCGAAATCGGGCAACCAGTTGGCCTACCTATTTATGGCGTACACCACCCAAACCGTGCCGCATTTGGTGGCGGAGGTGCTTGTCCATTCAAAGGTGGTGACTGGGGGCGTTACCCTAAAACTACCGGTGGTTCTGGCTGGCCTACCCAATATGAGGAAGTGACCCCGCTTTGCGATGCTGTATTGGTAGACATTAAGTTCTATAGCAATCTTGATGGCAGAGATTGGAATGATGCCAACAAATATATGGCCAATGCTGGTTTAGGTGAAAATACCGTTACTTACAAAATGCAGCCTGGTGAATATGGTGTGTTTGATGATCCATACAACACCAAACGTGGCGTTAAAAATGCTGAAGCGCAAAATGTACCGAGTGTAGTAGCGCTCACTTACCCTGCCGTACAGCCTGCTGTTACTTATGTTGAACCACCCAAACTGGACCTAGCTAACCGCATGGTCCCTACCAAAGGCACCACCTGCCGACCTGTACAGCAATAACAATAAAACAGCTGTAAGGCCACATCACAACTTAGGAGAGAATAATGTACACACGTATATTAAAAACCGTGAGCTTGCTCATGGTGAGTATGGTTTTGTCTGTCAATGCCATCGCTGCAGGCGCAGATAGACCAAAAGACGAAACTGGACCTGTAGAAACAGGCCCTGTAAAAGCTGCAAAAGAGTCCACCGCATTTGATGATTTTTTAGATGATGAAACATTGTTTGGCGGTAAATTTACCACTTGGGTGGAGTTTGCCTCAGATTATGTGTTTCGAGGTGAGTCAGAAACCAATGACGGGAAAATCCCTTCGTTAAAAGCCGCGATCACCTGGTCACATCCCAGTGGTTTTTATTTAGGGTATTACGGGGCAAATAACTTATTCCCCGGCAATGATGCAGCCCATAATAATCCACATATCAATGCACTGTGGGGCCCCTATGCTGGCTACAGCGTTAAGGATATTGCTGGTAGCGGTATTAACTATAATGGTATGTTTTTTCAATACATCTACCCTGGCTCCAGAGATTCAAATTATCTTGAGATGTTCAACTACCTAGATACGCAAATTGGTAAATTGAATTTGAAATTTGAATATTCACCGACGATTACTGACTGGTTTGGTGTTAAAGGATTGCAATCTCACAACATTGCCATTCTGCCAAGCTATGCACTGCCACATAAGTTTGTAGTCTCCGGCGGGGTAGGGTATCAGTTCTTTAATAACCATGGCCCTAACTTAGATGCAAACGGTAATGGCAAAGAGGAGCTGAACTGGGTACATTGGAATATTGGCGTTAGCCGTAAGATGTTTGGTTATAACGTAGATTTGCGTTACCACGATACCAACATCAAAGAAGGTCATCATGACTTTTATGGGTTTTCATCTAACCACCAAATTGTAGATTCACGCTACGTATTCTCATTATCCAGAAGTTTTTAAGCGTTAAACTCTCCTGCCCACTTGATCGTTGGGCAGGTTTTATCATATATAAAACAGCGGGTTGTGGTTTTTATCTAATATAGAAATTGCTACAGGTGGTGAATCATCACATTTAAACCCAAAAGATGATGAACTAGATTCTAAACTATAAAACAGTCTTGGCTACTTGGCACATTTAACACAATTTCTACCCTCAAGCTTAGCTTTATATAAAGCTTTGTCAGCACGGTTAAGCAAGCTTGCTGTGCTTTCTCCTGGTAGCATTTGGGCGACGCCAAATGATGCCGTTACAATACCAACCGTACTGTCGCCCTTTAGCTCGAAACTGTTTCTGATTCGCTCGGCAAACTTTAAAGTCGCTTTAAGGGTAGAGTTTGATACGACAATTAAAAACTCCTCACCACCCCAGCGAATGACACTATCTGTAACTCTTGCCTCACTTTTAAGCAATTGGCTGCTAGACTTTAATACCTGATCGCCGATGACGTGTCCGAACGTGTCATTGATTTTTTTAAATTTATCAATATCCAACATAATCAAGCAAAGCATGTTGTTAGGCGGCTGTTTCATATCATCGTACTGCTTGAGCAGTAGCTCACCAGATCGTCTGTTGAGCAGGCCAGTCAAGGCGTCTCTTGATGCCAGATCTTTTAGCTCAAGCTCTTGCTTCAGCCTGTCAGTTGAGTCTTTACTGAAACTCACATAATGCGTTACTTTTCCAGCGTCGTCCTGAATCTTAGCAATACTTTGATCGACATAAAATAGTGCCCCGTCTTTACGTAAATTAGGCGCCTGTGATTTGAAATGCAGGTTAGATGATAGTTGTGAGTCTGAACTATCAGGCGCTATTTCTGATGTGTTGCACCATAAAAAAGATGGTACTTTGCCGAGCACCTCATCTTGCCCATACCCGGTTAATTGTTCGAAACCAGTGTTCACAAATATAATTTTATTTTGTATATCAGTAATCATGACGCAATCTGGAGAGTCATTAAGCGCTTTTGCCAGCAGGCTACGTTCTTGCTGCACTGCAATTAAAGCGGTGATGTTTTTTTGTACAGAGATGAAATGCTGAATAACACCAGATTTATCCTTAATCGGAGAGATAGACCACTCTACATTGTAAGGGGAGCCATTTTTATTGTAATTAATCGTGGAGCCTTCAAAAAACCTTCCGGTTTGTATGCATAACCGCATTTCTTCTATCACTCGTTGATCCGTGAGTGGGCCTTGCAGAATTTTAGGAGACCTGCCAATGAGTTCACACAAGGTATAACCGGTCATTTTTTCAAATGAGGGGTTTGCATAAATGATACGTGGGCCTTCATCTGTGGTATTGGCATCAGTAATCACTACAGAGTTGTATGATTGGTCCAGCGCCACCTGAAAAAGTAGCGCCTTGGCTTCTACAGGCATTGCCAGACTTTGGTACGCGTTACTGTTAAGGTCAGTCATACGTGCTTAATATCAAATGCAAGGCAATGGTTGATTAATGAATACAGAGACCATCATAACCATGCTTCCTCTCTAATTGAAGGCAATGATTCAAAACCGGGTCTGGCAAAATGGTAGCCTTGAAATAAATCGACTCCTTGCTCAAACAAGGTTCTGCATTCTTCTTCACACTCAATGCCTTCAGCGATGATTTTGATAGATAACTCTCTACATACCGTAATAATGCCAAACACTAAAGACCTGCGAACACGGTCATTATGGATGTTTCTTGTTAATGACATATCAAGTTTGATGACATCAGGCTGCCAGTCTGCTAGAAGATTTAGCCCTGCATAACCTGCGCCAAAATCATCGATAGCAGTAGTAAAGTTCTGTTTTTTATATTCAATAAAGATGCTCTTTAAATGATTATGGTCTTTAACTTTTTCACCTTCGGTGACCTCAAACATAATGCGGTCAGTTGGGAAGTCTAATTCTGCTGCAGCTTCAAGCGTGGCTCTAATACAGGTTTCTGGGCGATACACCGCATTGGGCAGGAAATTGATACTCAGCATTCCCTGTAGGTTCAGTTTCTTTGCCAGGTCCAGCGCCTTCACGCGGATTGCCTGATCGAATTTATAACGGTTGCTGTCATTGAGCTGTGAAAGTACAGAGTCTGCACCTTCACCATTGATGCCTCTCACCAGCGCTTCATATCCAAAGATGGTTTTATCGCGCACATTCACAATAGGCTGAAAAGCCATGGTGAACTGGATTCCGAGTTTTTCTGGATCACGACATTCTTTGCAGCCAACAGGCTCAAATGGTTTAACTTCAATCATTAAATTTTATCCCCGATGCTAACTATATAATTTTTATACTTTTAAATTGTGCCACGAACAGACATAAGTGCTACTAAGGAGAGCGCAAACGCACTTATTGAAAAAAATAAAGCTAACATTACTAGCTTTTTATCACGACCTATTTGCGATGGCGCGTGCTGGATTTCGCTAGTGGCGTCTGCCTCTAGCACTAGGGTTGGATCGTATGCGTCAATTAGTAGCCCTAAGACTTTTTCTGTCATGGCTGGAACAAACGCGTAAGGATCGAACGTTTGGTATCCATTCTCTTTCAGGAACTTCCCCATTTTTTCATCAAGAGGCGCATATTTCATCGCCCAATCTGGAAAAGAGAGTTTCGCAATATATTTTCTGGAAATTAACTTAAGGTCTTTATGGCGAGGGTCTTTTTCGATTTTGGTAAAAAGAGTATTAATTGCTTCCTCATCGCCTTCCAGACATTGAAAGAATGCACCATCGCCAAAATACATAACACCCACTAGACCATTCTTGCGGTTATTAATTCTAGATCTCGCCAGAATTCTCACCACGTTTGGTTCTATCTTATTTACTTTATCCGCACTTTCAAAAGTTGAACGGCTGATATAGATAATCTGAACAAGCTTTCCCATATTACCCCTTGTAATATTTTGATTCGTAGCGGTTTAAATAACAGTGGTGATTAAAATTACCTTCAATTGACAATCGAATTGACGACTTGTTCTGTCATTTCACAAATAGGCTAAAAATCGCAGCTAAACCTAAGGCGCTGGATTGAATTGCCTGCAAACCAATGCTCATGCATTTCTTTGATTCAACAGGTAACTTGAATCTGTAAAAGCTACATCGTGAATGTAATGCCGATAGTCACAACCAAGTCGCTCTTTTTGCGCATATGAAAAGTATATACAGATCTGTATAAAAATGGTGAACTTTAGTGTTAATTAATGCTCATAGGAGTAAGTAGTTCAAGCTACTTTTAAAGTTAAACCAGTAACGATTATTAATTAAGGGGTTAAAAAATGAAATTAAGTCTTGTTGTGTCGTCATTAATACTTGGTATGTCTTTCAACACTTTTGCTGCTGATGCAAAAAAGCTTACTGTCAGTGAAAGCGTAACAATTAACGCACCTGCGGCTAAGGTTTGGGAGAAGGTGCATAACTTTAATGACCTAGGCGCTTGGCACCCTGCGGTTGCTAAAACAGAAATTACTTCAGGAACCAATAATAAAAAAGGAGCTGTTCGCCAATTAACATTGCAAGACGGTGGAAAGATCAATGAAAAATTATTGGCTTTTAGTGATAAGCATATGACTTTTAAGTACACCATTATTGATGGTGTTTTACCGGTAAGTAATTATGTATCAAGCGTTACTGTAAAAGCAGACGGTGCTAACAAATCAACCGTGGTATGGCATGGTGACTTTAAGCGTAAAGATTTGAACAGCAACCCTGCAAAAGATCAAGATGATGAAACAGCGACTAAAACTATTACTGGTGTATATCGTGGTGGTTTAGATAACCTCAAGAAAATCAGTGAATAATTATCCAAGATAAAACTATCGGCTACCTTGAGTGTTACTGTGGTTAAAAGCATCTGATAGATGATGTTGGCATGTAGTTGTTAGTATCTATTTTATGTGTTTGGATTAAAAGAAAGGCCTACTTCTAACTAGGAGTAGGCCTTTGTAGTTTTTGGTGTGGCAACCTGAAGATGGTTTAAGTGAATATAAGTAGTGAGGTGACGAGCTTGATAGAGGGGAGCCGGGCGGGACAAATTGTCGTCTGCATATAGTAAATAAAATTCAGCTAGTCACCTTAAGTCAGCGACTCATCAGAAACTTTTATACTAGGCCTAAACCAATGTAAGGATCTAGCTGATGTAAACTCTCGTTTAACTCAATCAATGATGACCTTATGACCGCACAACGTACATTCTGGACGCTAGTAATTTCAGCCGCCGCAATTCTGGCTGTGACTATGGGTATACGACAATCGTTGGGCTTATTCCTATCACCATTAAACACCTCAACTGGCTTAGGTATTGTGACGGTGAGCTTTGCCATGGCCGTTGCCCAATTTACATGGGGTTTAGCGCAGCCACTATTTGGCATGCTCGCCGATAAAGTTGGCTCTTATAAGGTCATCGTATTGGGCACTTTGCTGCTGGCTGTGGGCTTGGCAGCCACCCCATTTATGAGCTCTGGCTTTGGTTTGATGTTTGCAATCGGTATCATGACAGCAGTAGGTGCCGGTGCGGGAAGCTTCTCGATTTTAATTGGTGCTGCAGCCCAGAGATTGCCAGCAGAAAGTCGTTCTAAGGCTGCTGGGTTTATCAATGCCGGTGGCTCATTAGGACAATTTATTTTCGCTCCCATCACGCAGGCTTTAATCAGCTCATTTAATTGGGTTATCGCTATATTTGCCTTGGCAGCCACTTCACTGACGACCATTCTTTTAGCGCTGCCGTTACGCGAGAAAAAAGACATTGTGGATAAACGTGTAGTAGCACAGGCAGATGGGATGAGCTTGAAGCAGCAACTACGCATTTCGTTTAAAGATAGAAGTTTTCTTTGCTTGAATGCAGGGTTCTTCACCTGTGGCTTTCACATTGCTTTTTTAGTAACTCACCTGCCTGGTGAAGTTAGCCTATGCGGCTTGCCAGCCTCTGTGGGGGCCGTGTCACTTGCCATTATTGGTCTCTCAAACGTAGTCGGCAGTATTGCCGCTGGTTTGCTAGGGCAAGTTAAGCGTATGAAAATGATTCTGTTCTGGATGTATGCTTCACGCGCGGTAGCCATCGCGATATATCTGATTGCGCCTAAAACAGAATTAACCTTTTATCTTTTTGCAGCCATACTAGGGCTCACTTGGCTGGCAACGGTACCGCCCACAGCGGGGCTAATTGGAAAGCTATTTGGCCCGCGCTATTTAGCTACGCTGTTTGGATTTACGCTACTTAGCCATCAGATTGGCGGTTTCTTTGGTGCATGGCTGGGGGGAATCACATTCGTGCAAAGCGGTAGCTACGAATGGATGTGGTACGCAGATATTGCGCTTGCAGGCATTGCCGCGTTAGTTAATCTTCCCATTCGTGAGGAACATCCCAAGTTGTCCATGACATCCGCTTAGTGCTTCAGCGCTGTTCAGTCATTGTTTTTCATGTTGCGATAGTACGCAATTCAGACTTTTTGAATTAATACAGCACAGTTGATGTAGTCAACTGTGCTGCTAAACTGCATTAACTAAGCTTGATAACGACTAGCGGCTTGTGTGTGTGATAAATTAGGCCCAAGTGCTTTGCGGGCATTATCTAATGCATGCCATTCTTCAATGTTGGGTAGTGATGGGATAGTAATCACTTCACCTAAATCAAAGCCAGCCAGTGCGGCATCCACCAAATTTTCCGGGGTCATTACGATCTGAGCCGGTAGATTATTTATTGGTAATCCGCTTTTGTCCCAGAACGGAGTGTCAATAGCCCCAGGTAATACGGCCTGAACCCTGATGCCTTTATCTGCAAGCTCATGATGCATTGACTGTGTGAAATTAACGACGTACGACTTCGAGCCGCTATATGCGCCATTTAAAAGCTCCGGGGCAAGCGCAACAATAGATGCAATATTGATGATTGCACCATGCGCATTTGCAATTAAGCCCGGCACAATCGCTGCAGAAAGCCTAGTCAGTGCAATGACATTTAATGAAATCATTGTTTCAATATCATCCATGTTGGAATCCGCAAGTTTGGTCACTGCACCCAGGCCGGCATTATTGACCAGCAGACTAATGCTTTTATCAGCTTTTAAAAGATTTTCTATCTGCGCTAACTCTGATTTTATTGTCAGGTCGGCAGGTACTACTGCCACATTGACGTTGTAATCAGATTTTATTTTGTTAGCAACAGCATTTAACTTGCTTTCATCACGAGCAACTAAAATCAGATTATATCCTCGCTTAGCCAGTCTATCTGCATACACTGCACCCATGCCAGTTGATGCTCCAGTGATTAACGCTTTACCTTGATTTGCTTTTGAATTCATGACAACCTCACCTATATAAAATGAATGAAAATATATTTAAATACCAATCGGTAAATAAATATAATTCAGCATCACTTGCCTTGTCAACACTTTTTTGTAACAATTGGTATATTATTTATTTTGTGAAATTTAGCGATGTCTATTGATATTAAAAAATTACGTGGTCGGCCTAGAGTTTTCGATATGGATGAAGCACTTGATAAGGCTTTAGCTATTTTTTGGAAAAGAGGCTATGAAGGCGCATCGCTGGCGGAGCTCACTGAAACGCTTGGAATAAATAAGCCTAGTTTATATGCTGCGTTTGGTAACAAGGAGGAGCTATTCAAGAAGTCGCTATCAAGATATACATCGGGGCCAGTGGCATTTGTGAAAGACGTTATTAATGAACCCACAGCTTTCAAGGTGGCTGAGCGCTTTTTATTGAACGCAGCAGAGTTCCTTACCGCCCCTGATCATCCCAAAGGTTGCATGATTGTTCAGGCAGCATTATCCAGTGGAGAAAGCTCAGATCTGGTTAAGGATTTATTGATTCAATATCGATATGCTTATGAGCATCAGTTAGCCGCACGTTTTGAGCAAGCCCAAATTGATGGAGATTTACCTAGTGATGCAAACGCTAAATCTCTGGCTAAATATTTGGCTACGTTACATCAGGGCATGTCGGTGCAAGCAACCAGTGGTACTAGCAAAGGTGAGCTTTTAGAAATCGCTGAATTAGCGCTTAAGATTTGGCCGACTAAAGTAAATTGAGTTGTTCTACAACTCAAAATGACGTCACTATTCCAATAGCTTGTTATCTCCGATAGACTACGAAAATCAATTCAGAAAAACGGCTGACTAGTGTCTATAAAACCGGCTAAGTCCATGGTTTTGTTTGAGGCGCTTAGCCATGATGCACCTATAAAAAGTAATTTAAGTGTAAAAAAACTTTTTATAGGTACGATGGTTATGTGTTTAGTAACACTTAAAACCCCATAAGAGTAAATAAGAGCCACATTTCTGCAGGAAATTGTTAGCTATTAACATTTGTAACGGAAGCAGAATGTTGCCTCAGCAAAAAGGAAGCAGAACTTTGCCAAGCGGCAAAGTTCTGCTTCTAGTGACAGGTAAACTAACCAATTGATTTTTATGGCGCGCCCGGCGGGATTCGAACCCACTACCCTCGGCTTCGGAAACCGATACTCTATCCAAATGAGCTACGGGCGCTAAGTAGCGTTGCATTATAGCAAACTGAAGTGCAGTATGTTGCCTTAATACGCAACCGAGCCAAGCGGCTAGGGCATATTTTTTGTAGTTGTGCTTTTTGTCATAAGCTAAAGTGTAGGTATAATAAGGTTTTTATCCATATATTTTCAGGAACAAACGTAATGAGCAATGTAGATAATGAAGCTAAAGGCTACTCTCTAGGGCAGGTTCTGCTCGCGACTTTTGCTGGTGTCGTTGGTATTGTTGCATTTATAGTGATTGTCGCTAAAGTTTTTGGTGTAACAGATCCAGTGGAAGTTGATGAGCCTGTGGCGGCGGTAGCAGCTAAGCTTGAAGAAAACATTAAACCTGTTGCGGTTGTAGAGGTTGCAGAAGAAACTACTGGTGCCACAGCTGGTAAGAGTGGTGCTGAGGTAGTGAAAGCGGTTTGTTCTATGTGTCACGCGGCTGGCTTAATGAATGCGCCAAAAATTGGTGATAATTCACAATGGGCTCCACGTATCGCTCAGGGTTACCAAACATTAGTAAAACATGCGCTTGAGGGTATCCGTAGCATGCCTGCTCGTGGTGGTAATCCAGCGTTAACAGATGATGAAATAGCGGCTGCAGTGGCTGAAATGGCAAACGCATCAGGCGCTAAATTTACTGCACCTAAACCAAAGGCGGCTGATGCAGCACCTGCGGCAAAAGCAGCCGAAGCTGCACCTGCAGTGACTGAGCCTGTTAAAGCGGCTGAGCCAGCAAAGGCAGCAAAAGGAGCGGACCTTGTTGCTGCAGCTGCAGCCTCTGCACCAGTTGCTGCTGGTAAAAGTGGCGAGGATGTATATAAAGCCGTTTGTTCTATGTGTCACGCCGCAGGCTTGATGAACGCGCCGAAGTTTGGTGATAAAGCGCAGTGGGAGCCTCGTGTTAAACAAGGTTATGACACATTGGTTAGCCATGCAATTAATGGCGTACGTACGATGCCAGCTAAAGGCGGTAACCCAGCGTTATCAGATGCAGAAGTTGCTGCGGCAGTAAAACATATGGCAAATGCTGCGGGTGCCGGGTTTTAAGTAGAGATTTTTGCAAGGTAGTACACTAAAGCCACTTGATACATTAAGTGGCTTTTTTATTGGCGTTTATTTTAATCATTGAGGTGGTGTTGGTTCGTGGCTACTTATGCAATAGGTGATATACAAGGTTGTTATCATGCTTTTCAGGCATTATTAACACGCCTTAAATTTGATCAAGATAAAGACCAGCTTTGGCTGGTGGGTGACTTAATTAACCGTGGCAGTGGCACATTAGAGGTGTTGCGCTGGTGTTATGCTCACCAAAATAGTTTGCGTATTGTGTTAGGTAATCATGATTTGCATGCCATCGTGGTGGCCGCTGGTATCGTTGCTGCGCATCGGGGTGACACTTTACAATCGCTGCTGGCTGCTGACGACCGAGACCTGCTGCTAGATTGGCTGCGTCGCCAGCCTCTGGTGTATCAGGATTCTGATTACTTAATGGTACACGCAGGCTTGCTGCCGCAATGGACTGTGGAGCAAACCCTAAGCTATGCGGCAGAGGTAGAGTCAGCATTACGGGGTGAAGATTACCTGCATTTTCTAACGCATATGTATGGTAATTTACCCAATTGCTGGACACCGGATTTAATGGGGGTTGATCGCCTACGTGTCATTACTAATGCGGCAACGCGCTTGCGTATATGCACCGCAGACGGTGAAATGGAGTTTAAATTTAAGGGGGAGTTGCAAGATATCCCCCATGGTTATATGCCTTGGTTTGATGTGCCTTCACGCGCAAGCAAAGATACTCAGGTGATTTTTGGTCATTGGTCTGCGTTAGGGCTGCAACAGCGTAAAAATCTATTTGCTTTAGATACCGGATGTTTATGGGGCGGCAAGTTAACTGCAATGAATTTAGCCACCAAAGAAATTGTGCAGGTCGATGCCCACCCTTTAGATAAGCCAGTAGCAATACAAAAATCAGAGCATTAATTGCTTGCGAATTAAACCCTCAATATGCAGTGTAAGTGTGCGCCTGTCCATTGTCGCATATTCTGCTGGCGTAATTGGTGCTAAGAAGTGCAGCACGATGACTGGGTTTTCTTGCAATAGCATACTGCGCATGGATTCAACCAAGGTGGTTTCACCTGCGTAAGCAACTTGGGTGTTGATGCTGCCATCGGCGTTGGGGTAGTGTAAGGCCACAGGCCAAATGGATGACTTTGCCAGAATGGCCGCCTGAATTAGGCTGCTCTTAAATGGCTTCATTTCTGTGCCGTCTGTCGTAGTGCCCTCAGGAAACAAACATAAATTATCGCCACTCTGCAGGCTGTCGTGGGCGATCTCAATCGTACGTTTGGCGTCCTGCCGTTTACTGCGGTCAATGAATAATGTATTGGCTTTGCTAACAAGAAAGCCAAAAATTGGCCAGTTCTTAATTTCAGATTTAGCAATAAAGCGTAACGGAATCAAACTGTTGAGTGCGTGGATGTCAGACCATGAAATATGGTTCGCCACAAACATGATGCTGTTGAGTGCAGGGTTGCTGTTAGGTAGCACTCCAGTCTTTTTTACTTGAATGTTAAATGCTGCGAGTAAGCCGGTGCACCACCACTGAATGAGCTTAGCCTTTATTTGATTGCCAGCAAATGGAAATAAAACGGATGCCAAAATCAAGCCTACGCAGGTGTGGAACACGATGCGCGCTACTCGGTAATAGCGGGTGAGGGCATTAGTGTGGCCGGGGCTAGGTTGTGTTGTTTGCAAAGTAACTGAGCTAATCAAGGGGCGAGCTTTTATTTTACATGAGTTATATGGCATTGCAGCAGGCAATATGCCGCAACCGTGATGCTTTCAACCTTAAGGTACGATGGATAGCTTGCCACAGCGAGGTGGCAAATATAAAGCGAATCGGCACTCAGTTTATTTTAAGAAATGTGCTGCGTATCTTGGGTTGATTCTAGATAATGGCAGCATCACTAGCATATCCGCTGTGTTGAAATAAGGGTCCCAAGCAGGCTCGCCGCAGATGTAGGCACCTAGGCGCAAATAGCCTTTAATCAGCGGAGGGCATGCCACTTGTATGTTGTTATGCAATGCTTGTATTGGCAGCGGGTTGCGTGCAAATACACGGTACTCTAAAGGGGATAAGTATTCGTCACGTAACTTGTTGTAAAGGCTAGCTGCACTGTGGCCGCCATCTGACATGCTCATGCTGCCACAACCAATCATGTACTCGTAGTTATGAATCTGCATGTACTTGGCAAGGCCCGCCCATAACATGGTAATGGTCCCGCCGTTGCGGTAGTTCTGGTGTACGCACGCTCTACCAACCTCAACAGTGCGGTCAAATAGATGGGATAGTCGGCTTAAATCAAATTCACCGGCCGAGTAATAGCCACCAGCTTCATTCGCCTTAGATGGGCTTAGTATTCTATAAGTGCCAATGACTTGATTAGTGCCGCTGTCGCGCACAATTAAATGGTCGCAAAACTGGTCGAATCCATCAATATCTAAGCCGCCAGTACCTGAAAGTTGTGCGCCCATTTCTTCAGCAAATACTTTATAGCGCAAGCGTTGTGCCTCTTCAATTTCAGCCTGCGTGTGTGCCAAGTTTACATATAGCCTTCTTTGTGATGCGGGCTCTTGGTTACGTGCATTAATGCTTTCAATTAAGGTTAAATCTTTACGCATGATCAGGCTACTCTCCATAAAATTTTCTTTTAAGCTTGTACAGCACTTTAAAGATGGAATATGAAGGATTAATGACGCGCAGATGATGCTTTGTTGACAGCAGTTCGGTGTGTTGCAAAGCTACATTCAAGCATGATGTAACTAGTGGGGGTGCTTAGCTTTAGTTTGCTAGATTTAGTAATTGAGTGAGTGTTTTGTATAAAAACTGCGACCCATGATGCCTGAATTATCGCTCAGACATCATGGTGGTTGTCAGCGTTAGGCGCTGTTTAGTGTGATACGCGAGTAGTGCCGCCGTTTTCAATTAGGCGTACTCTTTGTCCTGCTGAAAATGCTTCATCCGCTTCTTGTACGACTGCAAGCAGGCCGCCACCATCTAGTTTGACAGTGATTTCTAATGCATCTTTCCTTGTGGCTACTTCTTCAGCAGCAGAGCCTGCAAGACCGCCAACCACAGCGCCAAGCACTGCGGCAATCGTGCTGCCTTTGCCGCCGCCCACTGAGCTACCTGCGATGCCGCCAACCGCACCACCAGCTAGGGTGCCAATCGGTGATTTGGTGCCTTCAAGCTTTACTTGGCGCACACTTTCTACAGTACCAGTTCTTACGGTTTGTGTTTTTCTGGCATCTTCTCTGCTATACACAGAACCAGAGTTGGAACTTGCACAAGCAGCTAAAAATACGCTGAGTACGCCTACTGCGATAAGTCGACTGATATGCATTTTCTTTTTTCCTTTAATCAGTGAATATAAATTTTAAAAGTTTTAACCCTACGTACACACTAAAGCAGCCAGTATTTAGTTGGCTAAGCCTTCTGTTAACGCTGTTTCATTAACGAGCGCTTGGGTGTAAATAACCTCAATCTCTGTACGTGTTGGTGCATGGTTCTGCCCGCCACGGTGAGCAATTTTAATTGCGCCCATGGTCGAAGCAAGTCTGCCGCAAGTTGGCCAATCCCAGCCTTTAGCAATACCGTACAACAAGCCTGCGCGGTACGCATCGCCACAGCCGGTAGGGTCAACAATCTTATCTGCCACAACGCATGGAATATCAAAGCGTTGACCGTCAGCATAAATTTGTGAACCCTGGCCGCCTAGGGTTACGACCAAAGCTTTAACTTTTAGTGCCAACTCTTCGAGTGATAATCCAGTTTTATCTTGAATAATTTGTGACTCATAATCATTGACTGCGAGGTAGTCTGCCATTTCAATGAACTGCAGCAGCTCTTCACCGTTGAACATCGGTAAGCCTTGCCCTGGGTCGAATAAGAACGGAATGCCTGCCTCATGGCATTCACGTGCGTGCTGAAACATGCCGTCTCGGCCATCGGGTGCAATCACTGCCAAGGTAACATCTTTAGCCTCTTTCACGCTGTTTTGGTGTGACTCTATCATCGCGCCTGGGTGAAATGCCGTGATCTGATTGTCATCGGTATCTGTGGTAATGAACGCCTGGGCAGTAAAGCTGTTAGGAATAATTTTGATGTGGGCTGTGTTGATTTTATTTGTGTTTAGCCATTGTGTGTAAGTGCCAAAATCTTCACCAGCAGTTGCCATGATGAGCGGGTTGCCATCGAGCAGTTGCAGGTTATAAGCAATATTACCTGCCGTGCCGCCAAACTCACGACGCATTTCCGGTACGTAAAACGCAACGCTTAAAGCGTGAATTTTATCTGGCAAGATATGGTTTTTGAATTTATCTTGAAACACCATGATGGTGTCAAAGGCGAGTGAGCCGCAAATAAGTGTATGCATGGAATTAACGCAGAAATAAAAAAGAATCATTATCTTAGGTATTAGCCTAGATAGGCAAGTTTAATAGATAAGCGAGCTAATCAGTACTGGCATTTGCTGGGCACGATGCGCCTGTTTGTTTTATTGCGTTGATGCGCCGTCAATCAGGATTTTGGCTGCTGTTTTTGCGTATTTAATCGCACCAGAGCCGCGTTTCATTTGCTCAGCCTGTACTGCGCCTTCAAATATTAAGGATAGCTGCAACGATAAGCCTTCAGCATCTTTAATGTTGGCCTCTGTGGCTAAGTGGTGAATATATTGCTTAAATTGCTGCGATTGCTGTGAGGATAACTGATGTACTGGGTTATCTTCTTGAGGGAACTCTGCCGAGGCTTTAATAAAACCTACGCCATGGAAGTCAGGCGATGTGACCCACTCTTCAATGTAGTCAAATAGCTTTTGCAGTTTTTCGCTGGGTTGCTTGGTGTTGCTGCTCAGTTTGTCGTTGAGCCAGTTTTGAAAGTCCAGATGACCTTGTTTCAGTACTTCGAGAATGAGTACCTCTTTGCTGCCAAAATATTTATACAGCGTCATTTTGGTGGTGCCGGCGACAGCCACAATGGTATCAACCCCAGTCGAGTTAATGCCCTGCGTTTGGAATAGATTGCTCGCAGTAGTGAGTATTTTTTCACGTAGGCCAGTCATAACACCATTATACTAATCTGTATAGCGTGATTGCAACAGTTATTATTTAGCTCTTTTTGCTACTTAGAGGCAGCCATCAGCATTGGCGTAAAGTTGCATCGTATTTTTTCTAGGTACACATTGGCAATGGCAAGGTCTTCAAGGTTAGAAGGCAGTTTGCCGCCCACTACATTTTCTAAGTAAATGGCTTTATGCTTATCTGGCATTTGCAATACTTCAGGGAACTGACACGAGCCTTGGCGCATTAGCTCAAATTTAGCGTACATCTGCGTTGCGTCTTGTGCAGTCAGGGGTTGCCCTTGCGTTGCCGCTAGTGTGGTGGCGTGCGTATCGTTTGTTTCAGCACGCATGTTGGGTGTCGCTTGCTGATCTTTTAAGTATGGTGCCCATATGAGTGACGCACAGATGGCCAGCGTTAAAGTTGCTGCAATGCTATAAGCCACAGGCTTAGTCATCGTTCGCTTAATCTCTGTGACCGCTGCCGGCTGAGTTTGCGCCAAGATGAGGGCATTGGCTGCTTTCTTGGCATGCATCAGGCTGTTGCTCAGTGGGTGTGTGATATCTTGCTGCGCGGCATTGCGTGCAATCAAGACAATATGTTCAGCTAAGATTTCAGGGCTTTCTGCACCTAAAGCTTGTGCTTGCGCTATGCAATAGCTCAGCAATAATGCATGGTTGGCGTTGCTTAAGTGACAATGTTTCAGCATGTTGGGTGCTTTTAACCAGTCATTAAGAATATCAAATAGGCTTAATAAACGCCCCTCAGGTGTATTGCTGGATTTGGCTAACATGTAAATGAGCCAAGACGAACCTAGTAGGTCATAATCATCATTATTCATGTTTAATCTTTCTATTAAAAAGGTTTAACCACAACCAGTATGACAATGGCGATGAGAATCAGCACTGGCAGTTCATTAAACCAGCGATACCAAATATGGCTATGTTGGTTTTTATCCAGCCTGAAGTCATTCACCAGTTTGCCGCAGTAAACATGGTAACCAATCAGTATGGTAACCAGTGTTAGCTTGGCGTGCATCCACGCACCAGAAATACCATAACCTAACCATAGCCAGAGCCCAAACCCAAGTGCCAATAAAGCGAGTGGCAGCATAAAACGGTAAAGTTTTTTTTCCATCAACTTCAGGCGTTCAGAGGTGTTTTGGTCGGGAGTTGCGCTATCTAGCACCATGGCGTGGTTAACAAATAGTCTGGGCAGGTAAAATAAGCCTGCAAACCAGCTAGTGATAAAAATAATGTGTAGCGCTTTAATCCAAAGCATTTAAACACCTAACTCTTTATTTAATAATTGCTGTAATGCGGCAAAATCTAACTCGCCCATGGTTCTTTGTAATAAGTCACCTTGTTTGTTGTAGATAAATGCGGTGGGGGTTAGTCGGACTTGGCCAAATAGCTCGGTGAGCGCTGCGCTTTGGTCATATGTTACTGGGAAGGGCAGTTGTTGGGCTTTACTATAGTTTTTGATTTGCGAGATTTCGTCATGCGGCATGGCAACCGCGATGATTTCAAGCCCCTTGGATTGGTAAGCGTTATATGTTTTAATTAACTCGGGCATTTCTTTAATGCAGCCTGGGCAGTCTGTGGCCCAGAAATTAACGATGACGACCTTATCTTTCAAAGATGCCATAGAGATTTGTTTGCCATCAATCGTGTTAAATGTCACATCCGGTGCTTGCGGTTTTTTGGTCAGTTGCAGCCCTAGCAGCGCTAAAAGTGCAATAATAATAATCGGCAGTAAAGATTTCTTTAATAATTGTTTCATCTTGGTAGTCTAACTTTATTAATGGATATTCTGGGTGAATTTTTTTCAGGTGTAGCTATCATAAATGTGTGTACGTGATAAATAACCATATCACAGTCGCGCTTATTTGCTAGCTTACACCATGTTATAATGATTCTTTAATAGCAAAGCTATTTGTCAAAAACTACAATGAACGCACCTCTATTAAGCACTATTTTAAACGCAGAGCCTAAGCCTGCAACGCGCTTGCGCGAAATTCCCTACAACTATACTTCTTTCTCTGACCGTGAAATTGTCATTCGGTTTCTTGGTGAAGAAATTTGGAGTATTTTAAATGAATTGCGCGGCGAGCGTAAAACTGGGCGTTCCGCACGCATGCTGTTTGAAGTGCTGGGCGACTTATGGGTAGTATCACGCAACCCATATCTGCAAGATGACCTATTAGAGAATCCTAAGCGTTGCAAAGCGTTAGTCGATGCGTTGAAGCACCGCATTGCCGCCATTGATGAGCGCAGTGCCGGTAACGCAAAAGTGCTTAAGCTGGTGGTGGCTGCACGCCAAGCCGTGACTAAGTTCGAGAATGAATTCAAGCACACGGCTAATCTGCGCAAAAAAGCGCTGGCTAAACTTTCAAAAATTACGCGCAAAGATAATGTGAAGTTTGATGGCTTGTCACGCGTGTCTCACGTGACTGATGCTACTGACTGGCGTGTTGAATATCCATTCTTGGTATTAACGCCAGATACCGAGAGCGAAATTGCGGCCATGGTACGCGCTTGTATCGAGTTAGGGCTTACTATCATCCCACGTGGTGGTGGTACTGGCTATACCGGTGGTGCTGTTCCATTAACACCTTTATCAGCAGTCATTAACACAGAAAAACTGGATCAGCATACAGGCGTGCAAATGCGCACCTTGCCTGGTGTTGCACGCCAGGTTGCCACCATTGAGTGTGGTGCTGGTGTAGTTACCAGGCGCGCGATGGAAGCGGCTTCTGACGCAGGCTTAGAGTTTGCTTGTGACCCAACCAGTGCGGATGCCTCTTGTATCGGTGGTAACGTAGCCATGAATGCGGGCGGTAAAAAAGCCGTGTTATGGGGTACTGCCTTGGATAACTTGGCCTCATGGCGCATGGTGACGCCAGATGGTGAGTGGATGGAAGTTGAGCGCCTAGACCACAACCTAGGCAAGATTCACGACATTGAGATGGCTAGATTTAAAATCAGCCGTTACAGCGAAGACATGAAAACGCTGTTGTCTGAGCCTGAGATTTTAGAAATTCCAGGCCCAAGTTTCCGTAAAGTTGGCTTGGGTAAAGACGTTACCGATAAATTTTTATCTGGCTTGCCTGGTATTCAAAAAGAGGGTTGTGATGGTTTAATTACTAGCGCTACCTTCATTTTGCACCGTATGCCTAAGTATGTGCGTACCCTTGCCTTGGAGTTCTTTGGCAATGTATCGCATGCAGTGCCGGCTATCGTTGAAATTAAAGATTACCTAGATGCAACGGCGAAACAAACGCCAGCTGTGATTATGGCTGGACTTGAGCATATGGATGAGCGCTATATTAAAGCGGTGGGTTATGCCACTAAAGCCGCTCGTCAGCAACGTCCTAAAATGGTGTTGATTGCTGATATTGCTTCAGATGATGAAAACGCAGTGGGTGAAGTTGCCTCAAGCATGGTGCGTTTATGTAACGCACGTAATGGTGAAGGCTTTATTGCGGTTTCTAGTGAATCCCGTAAAAAGTTCTGGCTAGACCGTGCCAGAACCGCAGCGATTGCTAAGCACACCAATGCGTTCAAAATCAATGAAGACGTAGTGATTCCATTACCGCGTTTGGGTGATTACTCTGATGGTATCGAGCGCATTAATATTGATTTATCTATCAGAAACAAGCTTAAGCTGATTGATGCCTTAAAAGTCTTTATGCAAGGCGAATTGCCATTGCAAGCGGATGAAGAGGGTAATGCCGATTTAAATATGGTGAAAACCAAACAAACAATGGCGTTGGCATTGTTGGATGATTTGCGTGCACGCTGGAGTTTCGTTTTAGATAATCTGGATGAGCCTGTTTCCGTGTTGGGTGAGGCTGGCAAAGCCTATGCACATTATGAAAATGTGTTCAGAGCGGTGCAGTCTTATGATTTACGAATTTCATGGAAACGCGAGCTCAAGCGTCCAATGGCAGATATTTTTGCTGGGCGTGAGTATCAAAAAATTCTTGAGCGCTGCGATGAGATTCATAAGCAAGTGCTGAAAAGCCGCGTGTTTATTGCATTGCATATGCATGCGGGTGACGGAAACGTACATACCAACATCCCAGTAAACTCTGATGACTACGGCATGATGCAGGATGCACATGCGGCCGTAGCTAAGGTCATGGCGCTGGCACGTAATTTAGACGGCGTGATTTCTGGTGAGCACGGTATCGGCATTACCAAAATGGAGTTTTTGGATCAATCTACCATTGATACATTTACTACCTATAAAAATAAAGTAGACCCGAACGGACACTTTAATAAAGGTAAATTGCTGGCTGGCTCTGGCTTAGAGAATGCTTATACGCCAAGCTTTGGTTTGCTTGAGCAAGAGTCCATCATTATGGAGCAATCTGCAATTGGCGAAATTGCAGACGACATCAGTGATTGTTTGCGCTGCGGCAAGTGTAAGCCGGTATGTACTACCCATGTGCCGCGTGCAAACTTATTGTATAGCCCACGTAATAAGATTTTAGGTACGTCATTGCTGATCGAGGCTTTCTTGTACGAAGAGCAAACGCGCCGTGGCATTTCAATTAAGCATTTTGATGAGTTTAATGATGTCGCAGACCATTGTACGGTTTGCCATCGTTGCGAAAAGCCGTGTCCTGTGGATATCGACTTTGGCGATGTTTCAATCAAAATGCGTAATTTCTTGCGTGAGCAAGGTAAGAAGCAATTTAACCCAGGCACCGCGCTAGGTATGGCATTTTTGAATGCTAAAGACCCTGCCACCATTAAATTATTGCGCACTGTCATGATTAATTGGGGTTATAAAGCGCAAAACCTTGCACATGGCTTGGCTAAGCGCTTTGGCTTGTTGCGTGATAAAAAACTCCCGCCAGCGACTGTCGGTAAGGCTGATATCAAAGCGCAGGTGATTCATTTTATTAATCGTCCAATGCCGAAGAAAATGCAATCTAAGACTTCACGTGCGATGTTAGGTTTAGAAGACGATCATATGATTCCGGTAATCCGTAACCCACAAAAGGTGACGGATGATTCTGAAGCAGTGTTCTACTTCCCAGGATGCGGCTCTGAGCGTTTGTTCTCAAACGTAGGTTTAGCTACGCAGGCGATGCTATATGAAGTTGGTGCGATTACAGTATTGCCACCAGGCTATCTATGTTGTGGCTACCCGCAAACTTCTGCAGGCAATCATGATAAAGGTCAGGAAATCACGGCAGATAACCGCGTGCTGTTCCATCGTGTTGCTAACACATTGAATTATCTTGATATTAAAACGGTGATTGTGTCGTGCGGTACTTGTATGGACCAATTGCAAAAGTACGAATTTGAAAAGATTTTCCCAGGCTGCCGCTTGTTAGATATTCATGAGTATCTCATGGAGAAAGATGTGCGCTTGCAAGGCGTTACCGGTACACGCTATATGTATCACGATCCTTGCCATACGCCGATGAAAACGTACAAGCCACTGGAAGTGACCAATAAATTAATGGGCCAAGATGTTGCATTGAATGATAGATGCTGCGGTGAGAGCGGTACATTTGCGGTGGCACGTCCGGATATTTCTACGCAAGTGAAAATGCGTAAACAGGAAGAGCTGGAAAAAGGCATGCAGCAAATGGGCTTGACCGTAGGTGCACCAGAAGAGCAAGTGAAAATACTGACTTCTTGCCCAAGCTGCTTACAGGGTCTATCACGTTACGGTGAAGATACTGGTATTGAAGCTGACTACATTGTGGTGGAAATGGCTAAACATATTCTAGGTGAGAACTGGATGCAAGAGTATGTACATAAAGCCAACAATGGCGGTATTGAGAAAGTATTGTTGTAACAGTAGGTGCGCCCATGTAGATTGCATACGCAATTTACATGGGTCGTAGCAGTGACTGGTTAGGCTGGCGTTTGATGAAGCAGTGTTGCGTGCGCAGTGGTTACATGCTCAGCGCATGTTCTGCCTAAGCGTGTGTGCGTTACGCTGTGTGGCTAAAACGGTAAGAATAGTGCGGTAGCAAGGTTCTGCACCACGCGTGAAATCAAGCGCTGCGACTTCTCAGCCAGCACAAGTGCATACAGGTCTATGCGGCCAATCATTTTGCCAAACTCACGTTCAAACGATAAGTTCTTATCATGCTCGTTAATCTCATTGCTGAGCAAGTACAATGCGCCGGTTTCGTCTCTGGCATTCGATAGTTTCCACACGGCAATTTCTATGTTGCGCGCCACATTGTATATGCGCTGCGGGTCTAGGCTGTCTGTGAAATAAAACTCGGTTTTGTCGTTATGTGCTTTTAACAGCATGGTGTGTAGGCCGACGGTGAAGGCTAACACTCGGTCACCTTTAAACTCAGGATTAAATGCCAAGAAAATTGCATCAGTCGTCACGAGATTGTTAATCTCGGGTAATTGGTAGTGATGCTGCGCTGCGCCATCAAACACCCAATCAATCATTTTTTCAGCAGGGTCTGAGGTACTTTTCTTGAGTTCCTGCGGGTTGCGTTTGTACAGTTTAAGCATCAGCAAGCGCAAGCTCTGTGCGTTCTCACGCATTTCTACATCAGCCATTCTATCGATATCTGCTTTTGCAATTTGGCTAATCGTACTTTTGTCTTTTTGGTCTGGAACGCTCTTTTTACCGTTTTTATCCAGTGGTACATTGGTGGCGCAGGCAGAGAATAAAAAGACACACCCAATATAAGGTGTGATTTTCTTTAACTGAGCGGAGATGCTAGTCACTTTTGTATAATCCGCGCTTTAGGGAAAATAGCACTGAATGTACTGCCCACGCCCAGTTCACTGGTGATTTCAAGTTTTGCCTGATGTCTGGTTAGGATGTGTTTAACGATAGAAAGTCCGAGTCCGGTGCCACCAGTTTCACGGCTACGGCCTCTATCCACACGATAAAAACGCTCGGTTAAGCGATGAATGTGTTGTTGGTCGATACCAATTCCGTTGTCTGAGACGCTAAAAACACCTTGGTTATGGTGTAGTTGCCAACTGATATTGATTTCGCCGTCTTCTGGTGTGTAACGGATGGCGTTGCTCACTAAATTGCCTAATGCGCTTTGCAGTTCATCCACTGCCCCGGTTAGGTCAAAATGCGGGTTGGTTTGTGCAGTAATCTTGTGTTTGCCTTGGCTTAGTGCATTGGCGTCATTCAATAACATATTCATGAGCATGGACATGTTGATCGGATTGTTGTCGGGCGCCTGCGTGTTGCTTTCTATATGTGAAAGAGTGAGCAAGTCTTCTATCAGACGTCGCATACGTGTCGTCTGGTCTTGCATCATGCCAAAGTAGCTGCGTATGTTGCTGGGAATTGCACCTTCCATGTCTGAAAGCGTTTCAATAAAACCGCCAACTACGGTCAGTGGCGTGCGTAACTCGTGTGACACATTGGCAATAAAGTCTCGGCGCATCGCGTCAACTTTCTCAATTTGTGTGACATCGCGACTAATCAGTAGTTTTTGTTTGGTGGCCAGCGGGATTAGCCAAATTTCCAGCGTAGACTCAGTGCTCTTAATGTCTTTTAGTTTAAACGGCTCGTCATATACTTCATTATACAAATAGGCAATGAAGTGGCTGCTTCTAAGCAAGTTAACTATCGGTAGGTTTTGATCGGTTTTAAGATCTAGCCCCAGTTGGTATTCTGCATGCGACGTACACCACTCAATGGTATTGGCTGCACTGAGGATGACTAGCCCATCCGGAATTGCATTTGCGACAATCTGAAAGCGTTCTAACGCAGAGTTTAATTCTGTCTGCTTCAGCGTATTGCTACGTTCGTATTTCAGTAAGCTGCTGTACACATCCTCCCACAACCCTGAGCCCTCTGGCACCTGACGTATGTCTGGCGTTTTGAGCCAGTTGTTGAGTTGATGTATCCAGTAAATATGGCCAACGAGATAAAGTAACAGCCCCAGTGTAAATACAACCAAGGCAGTTACCAAGCTTGAAATTAGCCAAAGAAAAACGCTCACGATACTTAGAGCGCAAATAAATAAGGCGGCTTTCCAGCGTATATCAATCACGAGTCATATTTTCAGTTGTTTTTATTAAAGTGATTATAGCGAGGATTTACAAGTAAGCATCAATTTTTGATGTCATGCGTAATCACTTGATGACCGGCATACAGCTGTTTAGTTGTGACTGGTTTCGCTCGGTTGCGAAGATAGTCGGTAACCGGCGCCTCTTACTGTTTGAATCAGGTCTTCGTGACCGGATGCAGATAGTGCATTGCGTAAGCGTCTGATATGAACATCTACGGTGCGGTCCTCAACAAATACACGGTCGCCCCAAACTTTGTCCAGTAACTGGCTGCGCGTATGCACACGTTCCGCATTGGTCATGAAGAAGTGTAATAGTCTGAACTCTGTAGGTCCTAAATCGATGGTCTTTTGATTGCCAGTCACGCGGTGGGTGGTTGGGTCTAATCGCAGCCCACTAAGTTCAATTGGGTCGTCCGTCATTTGTGGCGCTCTGCGACGTAACACCGCTTTGATGCGTGCATTAAGTTCGCGAGGGCTAAATGGTTTTGTGACATAGTCATCGGCACCAACTTCTAAGCCACGCACCTTGTCGTACTCTTCGCCACGTGCGGTGAGCATGATGATAGGAATGTTTTTGGTGTAGGTGTCTGATTTAAGTTTGCGTGCAAGTTCTAGTCCATTCATACCAGGTAGCATCCAGTCTAATAGGATTAAATCAGGCACAGTTTCACGCATGAGGTCTAGTGCAATCTCACCGCTAAGTGCGCGGATTGCGTTGTGACCAGCCTGGGTAATGTTTAGAGCTAGTAGCTCTTGAATGGCTGGTTCGTCTTCAATTACTAATATATTGGCTGGCATATATATTTCCTCAATTAATTTGCCTCGGATATTTAAGCCTAATCAGTTTATGACGCTAATATGACATATTCATGACAAAGTTTAAACATGTATATATGCAAGTAAATGCAATAACTAAATTGCCATTTTTAACAAATTGTTACACTATACCGTTAGCTTGGTATTAAAAATAATAATGCGCGTGGAGATTGCAGAATGACGGATTTTTTTTCTAAAGAGAGAATCACGGCTAGTCCTAGTTTTAATCGTTGGCTGGTGCCGCCAGCCGCCTTGGCAATTCATTTGTCCATAGGCATGGCGTATGGGTTTAGCGTGTTCTGGCTACCTCTCTCTAAGGCGCTTGGTATTCAAGACCCAATCGCATGTGCAGATACCATGGGTATATGGGCACGTGCTTTTGCGACAGGCTGTGATTGGAAGGTTAGTGACTTAGGCTGGATGTTTACTTTATTTTTTGTATTTTTAGGGACATCAGCCGCAGTATTTGGTCATTGGCTGGAGCATGCCGGTCCACGTAAAGCGGGTGCAGTGGCTGCGGTATGCTGGGGTGGCGGTCTTCTTTTATCCTCATACGGTGTTTACACTCATCAATTATGGTTGATGTGGCTAGGTTCTGGCGTGATAGGTGGGATTGGCCTTGGTTTGGGCTATATTTCGCCGGTTTCTACATTGATTAAGTGGTTTCCTGATCGTCGCGGCATGGCTACCGGTATGGCAATTATGGGGTTTGGTGGCGGCGCTATGATTGGTGCGCCGCTGGCTAATACTATGATGTCGCATTTTGCTACGCCGACTTCTGTTGGTGTGTGGCAGACCTTTGCGATTATGGGTGTGTTCTATTTTATTGCCATGATGATCGGTGCATTAAGTTACCGTGTACCGCCTACCGGTTGGGTGCCTAAGGGTTGGGTGCCGCCTCTGAATAATGGTAATAGCATGATTACCAACCGCCATGTACATGTGAATCATGCGCATAAAACGCCGCAGTTCTGGTTGCTTTGGGCGGTACTGTGTCTTAATGTCAGCGCAGGTATTGGCGTGATTGGCATGGCTTCTCCTATGTTGCAAGAGGTGTTTGGCGGTGCATTAATCGGCGAGCAATTGAAGCTGGCTGAACTGTCACCGGAACAGCTGTTGCGCGTGACTGCGATTGGCGCTGGCTTTGCGGGTTTACTCTCTCTGTTTAATATTATCGGCCGTATTGGTTGGGCGTCTTTATCAGACTGGTTGGGTCGCAAGCGTACCTATATTATCTTTTTTGCATTAGGCTTCTTTTTGTATATCTCTGCGCCTTGGGCAGGGGGTACCGGTAGTGTGGCGGTGTTTGCCGGCTTGTTCTGCGTTATCTTGACCATGTATGGCGGTGGCTTCTCTACTATTCCAGCCTATTTGGCGGACATTTTTGGCACCCAGCATGTGGGCGCAATCCATGGGCGACTCTTAACGGCTTGGGCTACTGCCGGCGTGCTGGGGCCAGTGATTGTCAATTACCTGCGAGACTACCAGCTGGATCATGGTGTGCCTGCCAGCGCGGCATACAACGTGATTATGTACGTGTTAGCTACGCTGCTTTTGCTTGGTTTTATCTGTAATTTGCTGGTAAAACCCGTGTCAGACAAGCACTATATGACCGATGCTGAGCTGGAAGCAGAGCGGCAACTAGCGCATGAGAAATCAATCAAATTAAATGGCGATAAAGTAGAAAGCCAGCAATCCGAGAGTCATCCGCTGCTGGTCTTTGTAGCATGGACACTAGTTGCTATTCCAATTTCGTATGGCATATTCAGTACCTTGCAAAAGGCTTGGATACTATTTCATTAGTTGATGTTAATTTTATCTAGGTAGAGTGCTTTGAATATATCGCCTATGATATTGACGATATGCGGTAAAATATTGCTTTATTAAGTTTAAGCAAGTTTAAAGGAAGCATACGTGAGAGAAATTAAGAAAAACCTAGATGGATCAGGGATGCAGGTAGGTGTTGTTTTATCAAGATTTAACAGCAATATTGGTGACGGCTTACTTGAGGCATGTAAGAGCGAGCTACTTAAATTAGGTGTGGCAAGTGATGCGATTACGATTGCCACGGTGCCAGGCGCATTGGAAACACCGCTCATTCTTCAGCACATGGCGTTAAGTGAAAAATATGATGCGTTAATTGCTCTGGGTGCGATTATCCGCGGTGAGACCTACCATTTTGAAGTGGTTGCTAATGAATCGGCTCGTGGCATTTCAGAAGTGCAGTTAAATACAGGTGTACCTGTTGCAAACGCTGTGCTTACTACAGAAGATGATGACCAAGCAATTGCGCGTATGCATATTAAAGGTGCTGAAGCAGCTCAGGTGGCTGTTGAAATGTTTAATTTGGTTAAAGCGCTATGATTGAAAATAAACCAGCAGTAACGAGCTTAGTGGTGGATACCGAAGCCGAGGCGGGCACTGCTGCCAGTAGCAATGGTAAAAAGCCTGCATCTAGAAGCGGTACCAAGAAAAGTGGTAGTCAAAACCGCAGAAAATCGCGCGAGTTAGTATTAAAAGCCGTCTATCGCGGTATGTTAAATGACTCTGAGCTGTCGCAAGTATTCCGTGATATGCGTGATGATCCAGATTACAACAAAGCCGATGAAGCTTACTTTAAGCATTTATTGCAAGCAGTGACAGAGAACTTAGTTGCGATTGATGACAAGATTGTTAATTTTATTGACCGTGCCATTAGCGAACTTAGCCCTGTAGAGCATGCGATTTTACGTATTGCAGGCTGCGAGTTGATGTTTGATTTAACCATTCCATATCGCGTAGTGATCAATGAAGGTGTTGAATTGGCGAAAGTGTTTGGCGGTACGGATGGGCATAAATATATCAACGGTGTTTTAGATAAATTTGCAGCAGATGTACGCGAAGCTGAAGTTAAAGCCGCGAGAAGCTAGTCTCTGACATTGATGCGCGGTTGCTTTGTGATGCATGCTCAATCAAGGCAGATATCATGGATTTGAGCCACGCCCTAGAAATTGTACGTTTAACAGATGTTGGATTGCTGCGTAGTCATAATGAAGATGCAATCGCCAGTGATGCCAGCATCGGTTTTGTGGTTCTGGCTGATGGGATGGGTGGTTATAAAGCAGGTGAGGTCGCCAGTGAGATGGCTGTACTGAGCATCGCCGCTGAACTCAATGAGGCATTGGGTTCTTATTCGGCTAAACCTGCAGTGTTAGATGTTGTTGATAGACCCTTTTTAAATAAAGCGATTCTGAGAAAGCTATTGATCGATGTGGTTGCTACGGCAAATGCATCTATTTATCACGCATCACAAACATACCAGCAATGCGCCGGTATGGGTACGACCTTAGCATTAGGCTTGTTCACGAATAATCAGTTGTTAGTTGGGCACATTGGAGATTCACGGGTCTACAGGCTACGGAACCATCAGTTAGAGCAAATGACTGAGGATCACTCTCTGCTACAAGAGGAGATTAGGGCGGGTATCGTGACTCTGGAGCAGGCAAAGCATTGCACCCATAAAAACTTAGTGACGCGCGCCTTGGGAGTTGATTCAGAGGTTGAACTGGAGTTGAATGAGTTTAAAGTTGAAGTGGGCGATGTTTATTTACTTTGCTCTGATGGTTTGAGCGATTTAGTGGATGATGCACTGATACAGGCAACGCTTAATCATCATATATTAGACTTAACCAGTGCTGCAGATGTTTTGGTGCAGTTAGCGAATAGTCATGGCGGCAAAGATAATGTTTCTGTCATACTAGCCAAGGTTAATGGCTCATATGAAGATAAAAATACTTGGTATGATAATTTTATAGGTTGGATAAAGTAACAGGATAGATTATGGCAAAGCTTATTCTTACCCTAGACGGTTCATACTTAAATGAATATGCATTAACCCACCTTAAAACTACCATCGGCCGTAAATCCAGCAATGACATTCACCTTGATAATTTAGCAATCAGCGGTGAGCATGCTGTTATTCTGAAGCAAGGCAATGATTTCTTTGTAGAAGATCTCAATAGTACCAACGGTACGCGCATCAATAATGCAGTTACTAAAAAACAGCTGTTAAAAAATGAAGATGTGATTGAGCTGGGTCGATTCCACCTTACGTTTCTTGATCATGAGGCGACTGCCGCGGCAGCGTTTGAAAAAACAATGATGGTGCATCCATCGGCATTCGATGCTAAACCGCATCAGTCTTTCTCTAGTTCTGCGCCTGTAGCGCCGGCTGCATCACTCAGGCAAAGTGCTAGGCCGTCTGCTATTTCAAATGTGCTATCAGATGATGAAGGGCAAGCTAAACCAGCTTTAATTGGTAAGATACAGGTATTAAATGGCTCTAGCAGTGGGCGTGAGTTAGTGCTCAATAAGGCACTTACCACATTGGGTAAAACTGGCGTGCAGGTGGCCGTGATTACCAAGCGCCCGAATGGCTATTTTATTACGCATGTGGAAGGTAAAGTCTTGCCCGTGGTAAATGGCATTTCTACCGGTGTGCAGGCGCATGCGCTGGTCGATCATGATGTGATAGAGCTGGCAGGTGTCAAAATGGAGTTCTATTTATCGCATGCATAGAGGTAGTGTGCATGGGGTCTTGGTTAGTGTGTTTGCGTCATGTGCTTAAGGCACTGTGTTAAAGAAGTTTGAGTTACCCAGTCAATGAGGTATAGCATTCAATGTTTGAACATCAGCACCCATACTTGTTAGCGCAGCTAGAGCGCCTAAACGCAATCGGCATTGCACTCTCAGCTGAGCGTGATCACCAGCGCTTATTAGAAATGATTCTACTTGGCGCACAAGAGATTACCAATGCTGATGGCGGTACACTTTACACCATTACGCAAGATAATCACCTCAAGTTTGAAATGATGCGTAATAAGTCGCTTAGCATGTACCTAGGTGGGACGACAGGTAAAGAGATTCCATTCTTACCATTACCTTTGTACTTGGCAGACGGTAGCCCTAACCTAACTACAGTTGCCGCCTATGCCACCCTACAAGATCAAACGGTTAATATCGCGAACGTGCGTGAGGTCGATAGTTTTGACTTCTCCGGTACGCGCAAATTTGATGAAAAAACTGGCTATCATTCGCAATCATTTTTAACGATTCCGATGAAAGACCACGAATCAAAAGTGATCGGTGTGCTGCAACTGATTAATGCTATAGATAAAGATACTGGCGCTATTATTCCGTTCTCAATAGCAAATCAGACGCTTGTCGAGTCGTTGGCGTCGCAGGCCGCAGTTGCGATGACTAATCATCACTTGATTGAAGGACTTAAAGGTTTATTTGAGGCATTCATTGAGTTGATTGCCGATGCCATCGACCAAAAGTCACCCTATACAGGCGGCCATTGCCGACGTGTACCCGAGCTAACCATGATGCTTACGCAGGCCTTAATTGACGCTAAAACAGGACCATTTAAGGACTTTACTCTTAACGAGAATGAGTTTTACGAGCTGAAAGTGGCCAGTTGGTTACATGATTGTGGCAAGGTCACCACTCCCGAAGCCATTATGGATAAGCCGACAAAGCTATCCTCAATCTTTGACCGCATTCTGTTGCTTGACCAGCGATTTGAGCTCTTAAAACAGCAAGCTGAATGCGCGATGCTTAAAGAGCAAGTGGAGATGCTAAAAGCAGGTGGTTTGGATCAAGAAAAACAAAATAGGCTAGCGGAGCAGCAGTCTAAGTTAGATGCGTTTAAGGCTTATTGCGATGAGGCTAGAGCCTTTTTAAGAGTCGCCAATATTGGTAGCGAGTCAATGACGGCGAGTGATCTGCAACGTATACAAGATATTGCTAATATGGAGATATTAGATACTTTAGGCAATAAGGTGCCATTTTTGGATGAAGATGAGACCTATAACTTAAGTATCAGGCGTGGCACGTTAACCGCAGAAGAGCGCCAGGTGATTAATAACCATATTGTAGTCACCATTAGCATGCTGGAGTCATTACCTTACCCACAGAGCCTTGCGCGTGTTCCTGAATACGCCTGCGGACACCATGAGCACATGGACGGCAGTGGTTATCCTAAAGGGCTGACGCGCGAGCAAATGTCGATACCAGCGCGCGTCATGGGGATTGCTGATATCTTTGAAGCGCTCACCTCTAAAGACAGGCCCTATAAGAAGGCAAAAACACTTTCTGAATCATTGGCGATATTGGGTAAGATGAAGGTGGAAAATCATATCGACCCTGAATTGTTTGATGTCTTTATACGAGAAGGTATTTACCTGAAGTATGCACAAGAGTTTTTACAGCCTGAGCAAATTGACCAAGTTGATTTGACGCTGATTCCCGGCTATCAGCCTTAAGGGTTGATTGCCGTATAGGCAAGGACGAGCTGGCTGTTAATTACTGTTCAGGTTAACGCTATGGCAACCTGATGCATCGCAAACTAGATAGCTGCCCTGTTCATACCAGTCACCCAGTACCCATCTTGTTGTTGCTTTACCGTCCACTAGCAATTGGTGTTGGTTGGGTCTGTGTGTGTGTCCGTGAATAAGCTGGCTGGGGTGGCCATACTCTCTTAGTAGCTGGCTTACCGCATCTGGATTCACATCCATGATCTCGGCTGACTTATTAGATTTTTCTTGTTCGCTGCGTAATCTAATGGCTTCAATCTGACTTTTACGCGCCTGTAATGGCTGACTTAAAAACTCTGACTGCCATTGCTTGTTTCTCACTTGCGTGCGGAACTGCTGGTATGCGATATCATCGGTACATAAAGCGTCGCCGTGGCTGAGTAGGGTGGTTATCCCGTTTAATTCTATTAACGTTGGGTCATTGATTAAATGTATATGTGCCGCGTTGCAGAAGTCATCCGTAATTAAGAAATCACGGTTACCGTGCATTAAGTAAATGGAGACGCCGGACGTAGCTAATTGCTTAAAGCCTTGAATAATCTGCTTGTTAAACGTGTCATCAATGTCATCATCACCAGCCCAGTATTCAAATAAATCACCTAGTATATAAAGTGCTTTGGCTGATTTGGCGTCGGATGATAGGAATTGCAAGAAGGCGTTAGTGATATGTGGGCGACTCGCGCATAGATGTAAATCAGAGATGAAAATTGTCGCGTCTGTTAAAGTGGGGCTGTTAGTGTTGAGATTAACCAAAATGTACAGCCCCTACTTTATTGCGTTTGCCTAGTTTGCTTGGAAGTTTCAGCATGTAGTTTAATAAGTGAGTGTTCTCAAGCAAACTAATGTTTGCGATTAAACGCGTGTAGCACGCTCAATTACTACGTTGCTTGACGGTACGTCTTGATGGCCTTTAAGGCTGGTAGTGGCAACTTGTTTGATTTTATCAACCACGTCCATGCCTTCAACAACCTTACCGAAAACACAGTAGCCCCAACCGTTACCGCTAGGTGCAGTGTGGTTTAAGAACTCATTGTTTGCCACGTTAATAAAGAACTGGCTGCTAGCAGAGTGCGGTGCAGAAGTACGTGCCATCGCAATGGTGTACTTTTCGTTACCTAAGCCGTTGTCTGCTTCATTCTTAATTTCAGCTTCTGTGCCTTTTTGTGTCATGGTTGTGTCAAAGCCGCCACCTTGAATCATAAAGCCACTAATCACACGGTGAAAAATTGTGCTGTCATAAAAACCAGCATCTACATACTGTAGAAAATTAGCTACTGTAATCGGTGCTTTTTCGGCATTGAGTTCAATAGTGATGTCGCCAAAATTTGTTTGTAGTTTAACCACGAAGTGTCCTTAATAAATAATTGTGAAAACTGTTGAAAATACCTAGTAAAAATTAGGCGTGTGCTTATAAAGGCGTTTTGTTAACTTTAACTTGATGCACAACGATAGGTGACCTTGGTACGTCGCCGTATGGTCCCACATTTGCAGTTGAGGTCGCTGCGATGTCACGCACCACATCCATGCCTTTTAGCACTCTACCAAACACGCAGTAGCCAATAAGCTGTGCATCTGGGCTTTGGTAGTTAAGAAACTGGTTGTTCTCTAGGTTAATAAAAAACTGTGAGGTTGCAGAATCTGGGTCTGAAGTTCTAGCCATGGCAATCGTGCCAACCTCATTGGTAAGGCCGTTGTTTGACTCGTTGATAATCGGCGCGCGCGTTTCTTTTTCTGTCATGTCTGCATTGAAACCACCGCCTTGAATCATAAAGCGCTTAATAACGCGATGGAAAATCGTGTCTTGATAAAAGCCTGTGTTCACATACGCCAAAAAGTTTGCCACAGTTTTAGGCGCTTTTTCAGGGTAAAGCTCAACGATAAAGTTGCCACGGTTAGTTTCAAATACAACTTGTGGGTTAGCTGCCATGGCAGTACTGCTAAGTAACATTAACGTTAGAAAAATATAAAGTTTGCGCATAGGGTTCCTTGAGTGATGATTGAAGCAGCCTAGTGGAAACTAAGCTGTACCTTCATAAATGATTTTCCAGCGGTTGCCTTCTTGAATCCAGTACTGGCGTTTTTGCATGACATTTTTTAAATGTGAGCTATTAAAACTTTGCGTGAAATCAACTACCACTAGTTTTTTCTGTGGGTCAGGGTAGCTAAACATGCTGATATTAGACAGTGAAATGTCGATATCAGGCTTACTAGCTTGCACGCGATACTTATGCTCGGCCCATTGTTGATAGTTAATGCCATTGGTTGAAAAGTCTTTGGAGTAATGAGACAGGTATTTCTCGGTATCTTGTGCTCGCCAGTCATTTAGCCAATGGTCTATTGCTGAGTTGAGTAATTCTTTTTCAGCCTCGGGGGCATCGGAGCTATTCAGCCACTCCAGATTGTTGGCAATGATAATTGGGGTTTTACCTGATTGCAGTGCAGGCTCTAGCGCCTTCAAGTCTTGATTTGCAACGACTACGCAGCCATCGCTTGCGCGAGGTGGGCGGCTATAAGTGCTGCTCGGTGTACCATGCAACCAAATGCCGGAGCCATTTCTGTTGTGTGCTTTATCCCATTCATTAGGGTAGCTAAGTGGGTAAGCACCTTCACCATAAAAGTCTGGTAGTTGCTGTTTTAGTTTGGTGCTGGCAAAGTAGACGCCAATCGGTGTGCGTTTATCACCTTCGGTCTGTTTCTCAACCCCATTTTTGCCGACGGTAATGTAATAGTCAGCAACGTATTTGAGTTGATTGTCATGTTTTTCATACAGATATAATCTGGACTTGCTGGTGTCAATCAGCATCAAATGACTTTGCTGGGCGTTAGGCGCCAGAATTAAATTGGGTTGCTTTGCTTGCGATTGCTTGGCTAAATAGCGCTCAATACGTACGCGCGCTTCTTCCTGCAAGTCTTGCACTGCTTCCGGGCGATTGATGCTTGGGTCTCCAAACGCCTGCAAATACTTACCTTGCGCCATGAGTAAGTCGCCACGCACCAAGTGTGCGAGCTTAAAGTTAGGAACGCTTTGAATTAATTGATCTATAGTATTCAGCGCCTGCTGGTGTTTGCCCTCAGAAATCTCGAATAAACTTTTTACCAGTAATTCCTCTACGAGATTAGCTGCCGCATTAGATGCGATGGTTGCTGCGCTACTGAAACTAGCTTTGGGCAACAGGTTGCCAAAGCTAAAGCGGTTCACAGCGGTTGCATTCCATGGCACCAGCGTAATGGTAGCTAATAGCGTATAGGTCAGTGCTTTGTTAATCATCATGCCTTATATTTCAATACCACTATTTCAAAAATACCACGGGCAACTAGTTGCTTGCGATTTCTTCAGTAATTAACCAGTTGTCGCCTGATTTTTTCAGCAATAGCGTTTTGCTGGTACGGATTGGTGAGCGCTTGTCCGCTTGGTAGCTCTGTTTGAAGCGTACTTTTGCTGTATTGCCTTCATTTGAGACCACTGCAATATTGTTGAGTTCTACGTTAATTTTAGATGGAGCGCTAATGCGTTCACGTCTTTGTTTTTCCCATGCCTTATAGTTTTGGCCTTTAGCAGGCTTAAAGTCATCGGCATAGCTGGCAAAGTATTTGTTTAAGTCTTTGTTAGACCAAGCTTGTGCCCAGCCATTAACAGAAGCAGTAATATTGTCGGTACTGTTGTTTGCAGGGGTTGATGCTTTTTTCACTTCAGGAGCAGGCGCTGCGGCAGCTGCACTTGCTGTGGTTTGTGCGCTTGCTGCTTTTACAGGCTCTCTAGCCGCAATCGTTGTTTTATTGCCTGTGCCGAACAAGTCTTTAATTAAAGATAATTTACCTTGTGCGCGGGTGTTGGCAGTATCAAGTTGCAAAGCTTTGTCATAAGCTTCACTAGCCATGCGTGCATAAATGTCGCCTAGGTTTTCATGCGCGGTTGCATAGCTAGGATGGGTTTTAATTGCAGTTTCCAGTGCTTTACGCGCTTTATCAAACTGACCTTGGTCTGCATATAAAACTGCTAGGTTGTTGTAAGGCTCTGGCAAGTTTGGAAAGCGTTCAGTCACTTCAGTAAATGATTTGATTGCTTCATCTCTACGACCTTGCTCAGCTAGCAATACGCCCTTCATGAATAATGCTTGTGCATTTTTTGGGTTTGCCGCGATAAAGGTGTTGATGCGGTCAAGTGCTACCGCAGTTTGGCCTTGATCAGCTAGTTTTGTGATGTCTTTAAGCTCGTCTGCAGATGCGATATTGAACGCAAAACTTGCTGAGGCTACTAGAACAAACCGAGCGATTGAAGGAGTCAGTGACGCAATAAAATTATTCATTGTGATATACTTTTTGGGTGAATAAATAAAGTGTAATTCTATCAATAGCCTAAGCAACCTCCAATAGCTCATTTTGATTTAAGCCAATATATTTCTTCATTGCGCGCATTAATCGGCCTGATGGGCGCTTAGTTTCAGATAAAAACAAATAACCAACCCTCTAGCTCTTAAATATATGTTAAAAATTTACAATACATTAGCCCGCGAAAAGCAGACATTTACCCCCATTGTTGCTGGCAAGGTCAGTATGTATGTATGTGGTATGACAGTTTATGATTATTGTCATTTAGGCCATGCGCGCGTGATGGTGGTTTTTGATATGGTGAGTCGCTGGTTGAGGACGTCTGGCTACGACGTGACTTATGTGCGTAATGTGACCGATATTGATGACAAAATTATCAAGCGCGCCAATGAAAATAATGAAACCATTGCACAGCTGACGCAGCGCTTTATTGACGCCATGGATGAGGATTCAGCCAAACTGGGTGTGTTACGTCCAGACATAGAGCCTAAGGCTACCGAGTTCGTTGGCGGTATGTTGACGATGATTACTGCCTTAATTGAAAAAGGCTTTGCCTACCCTGCGGCTAACGGTGATGTATTTTATTCTGTCAGTAGCTTCCAAGGTTACGGCAAATTATCTGGTAAGTCTTTAGAGGATTTGCGTGCGGGTGAGCGTGTTGAGGTAGATACCTTTAAAAAAGATCCCATGGATTTTGTGCTATGGAAAGCGGCCAAACCTGGTGAGCCAAGCTGGGATTCTCCGTGGGGTAAGGGCCGCCCTGGCTGGCATATTGAATGTTCGGCAATGAGCTCGCATCATCTAGGCCGACATTTTGATATCCACGGTGGTGGGCAAGACTTGCAATTCCCGCATCATGAAAATGAGATTGCACAATCTGAGGCTGCGCATAGCCATGATGGTAAGCCCTGTCCGATGGTGAATTACTGGATGCATAACGGTTTTGTACGTGTTGATGATGAAAAAATGTCTAAATCATTAGGCAATTTCTTTACGATACGTACCGTGCTGGAAAAGTATGACGCAGAAGTCATCCGCTTTTTTATCTTGCGCGCTCACTATCGCAGCCCGCTCAATTACAGCGACCAGCATTTGAATGATGCTAAGTTGGCACTCACGCGCCTTTATACCGCGTTGCGAGGTGTTGATGTCGCTGATGTGACGATAGACTGGCAGCATCCACATGCCGCGCGTTTTAAGCTAGCGATGGATGATGACTTTAATACGCCGGAAGCCATGGCTGTATTGTTTGATTTGGCAAATGAAGTGAATAAAACCAAGTCTGCAGAAGCTGCAAGCCTACTTAAAAAATTGGCGGGTGTGCTTGGTCTGTTATCACGTGACTCAGACGAATTTTTGCAAGCTAAGTCAGCGGCTACCAGTAATGCAGTAGCGTCAAATGGTGAGGCGGCAGTGTTGGATGTTGATGGATTGATTGTCAAACGCCTTGAGGCTAAGCAGGCCAAAAACTTTGCTGAGGCAGATCGCATTCGTAAAGAGCTGGCAGAAGCTGGCATTATTTTAGAAGATACGCCACAAGGCACAACCTGGCGTAATGCTTAATCAGCTTGTTATTTAAATATTATTGGAAATGAGTAAGGAACCGTTATGCCAGTTAAATTAACTGCACCCCTAGCTTCATCTTTATTGCCTGTAAATGGCGTTGAATTAGGTTATGCGGAAGCGCACGTAAGAAAGCCTAACCGTAAGGATGTGTTGGTGATTAAGCTTGCAGAGGGCACGCGCGTGGCTGGCGTTTTTACTAAAAACCGTTTCTGTGCTGCACCGGTAGTGCTGTGTAAGGATTTTTTAGCGCAAAACGCTGGTATTCGCGCTTTGCTAGTTAATACTGGCTGTGCCAATGCCGGTACCGGTGAGGATGGATTAAAGCGTGCCCAGCAAAGCTGCGATGCGCTAGCTGGTTTGCTTGGTATTCAGGCAAATCAAGTGCTACCATTTTCTACCGGTGTGATTTTAGAGCCTTTGCCAGTTGATAAAGTTGTAGCTGGGTTGCCAGCAGCAATCGCTAATTTAAAAGCGGACAACTGGTTGAATGCTGCTGAAGCGATTATGACCACTGATATTGTGGCTAAAGGCACGTCTCGTCAATTAAATGTGGATGGTAAAATTATCACCATCACTGGCATGAGCAAAGGCTCAGGCATGATTCACCCTAATATGGCAACCATGCTGGGCTATGTTGCAACAGATGCTGCGATTAGCCAATCTGCACTCGAAAGCATGATTCAGTATGCAGTGAATAAATCATTTAACTGCATTACGGTAGATGGCGATACTTCGACCAATGACAGCTTGATTTTTATGGCGACCAACCAAGCAGCTAACGCTGAAATTGCCGAAAGTAGTGCAGATTATATTGCGCTACGCGATGCCTTCACCGATGTGGCGGTTGAGTTGGCGCAAGCGATTGTGCGCGACGGTGAAGGTGCAACTAAGTTTATGTCGATTGTGGTTGAGCGTGGCCAGAATGAAGAAGAGTGCCGCAAAGTGGCTTATGCCATTGCACATTCGCCATTGGTTAAAACCGCATTTTTTGCATCAGATCCTAATTTAGGCCGTATTTTAGCTGCGATTGGCTATGCTGGCGTGGATGATCTGGATGTGAACACCCTGCAATTGTATTTGGGGGATGTATTGGTAGCAGAGCACGGCGGCCGCGCGGCCTCATATCTTGAGGAGCAGGGTTCAGCTGTGATGAGTGAGTCTGACATCGTCGTGCGGGTCGTGCTTAATCGCGGGGATGCCGCAGTTACGATTTGGACATGTGACTTCTCGTATGATTACGTAAAAATTAATGCAGACTACCGCTCTTAATCATTATTAAGCTGCACCCAACTCCAGCTAACAAGAAGACCTAAAACATGAGCACCAGCGCCCTTAATTTATCCTCAGATAGTTCGGCCGCCAGCATGCCTGCTTCGCAAGTGACAGAAGCGGCAGTTGGCATCATTCAGCGCGATAATGGCATGGTGTTATTAGGTGAGCGCCCAACTGGTAAGCCTTGGGAAGGTTATTGGGAGTTTCCTGGGGGTAAAGTAGAGCCTAACGAGACACCGGCACAAGCCCTGAAAAGGGAGTTGCAGGAGGAGTTGGGCATTACGGTCACACGCTTTCACTCTTGGATTACACGTACATACGAGTATGAGGCGCGCTATGATCAATCCGGCAAGTTAGTAACACCAGCTAAGGCGGTTAAGCTGCATTTCTTTATTGTGGTGGAGTGGCAAGGTGATCCGGTTGGTTTGGAGGATCAGTTGCTAAGTTGGCAGAACCCAGAGAAACTCACAGTGGGGCCTATGTTGCCAGCGAATAGCCCAATTCTCACTGCACTTAGTTTAGCTTCGACCTATGCCATCAGTAATTTAAAAGAAATGGGTGAGGCACAGTTTTTTGAGCGCTTAAAGATTGCGTTGGAAAATGGGTTGATGATGATACAAGTGCGCGAGCCGCATCTATCTAAGCAAGATTTAATGTTGTTTGCCGAACATGTGATTGCGTTGGCAAAGCCGTTTGAGGCAAAAGTGTTTATCAATACAGATGTGCAGAGTGCGCAGCAACTTAATGCTTCTGGCGTGCATTTATCTGCAGAGCGGTTGATGCAGCTTAAGGTTAAGCCTGAAGGTTTGTTGGCGGGTGCTTCTTGCCATAATGCGGCAGAGTTGGCGCACGCAAAAATGTTGGCGCTGGATTACGTGACGCTGTCACCGGTTAAATCTACGTTAAGTCATCCTGACGCATCGCCGCTTGGCTGGGATGCATTTAATCAGTTGATTGCTGGGTACTCACTACCGGTTTTTGCTCTGGGCGGCATGTTGCGGGAAGATCTGGATACAGCAAGAATCTATGGTGCGCATGGGATTGCGATGCAGCGCGATGTGTGGGGCGCGTGATAGATTAGGTGCGCTGTAAATTAATGGCTGTGGTGATGCTCGTGATCGCTATGGTTGGCTGGGCCACTACTGTTTTCTGCATTTTTAACCGCGGCTTTCACACTTTGTTTGAATTCAATATTCTGCTTATTTTTAAATGTCAGTTCGAAGTTTACCGTTTGTGCATCAAGTAGCGGTTTTTTCAGGTCGAACAGCATAAAGTGGTAACCCGCTGGCTCTAGCTTGTAAGGTTTGCCAGCAGTTAATGGTAGTGAGGGTAGCATGCGCATTTTCATCACGTTGTTTTCCATTTTCATGCTGTGAATTTCCACGCTTTCGCTCACGTCACTTTCAATTTTTACTAAAGTCACATCATTGGCGCTGGTGATAGTCATGTATCCAGCACTGATATTTTGTCCTGGGTAAGTCGCTTTTACCCAAGGGTTGTGAATAGTAATGCTCTCTTGTGCATGGCCTAGTGTCGCAGTGGTCGCAAGCAAGAGTGCTAAGCTGTAACGCAAGGCGCGTTGTATATGGTTACGTAGTAGGTGTGGCTGCGTCATTGTCATGTTGAGCACCTTGAGATTTGTCGTTGTTAAGTACTTACTGGGTTAACTCGTCAGGTAAGTCATCATCTTTGGTTTCTGCCGGTATTGCGTAGTCTTCATTGGCCCAAGCGCCTAAATCTATCATTTCACAACGTTTGCTGCAAAATGGTCTGTAAGCGTTTAGCGGAGAAAACTCCACTAGCTTTTTGCATGTAGGGCAGGCGATAAGTCGTTTAGTTTGATTCATGTGTCGGTACTTTGCTATTACTTTACGAGTTAAGCGTTGTCTTTTTAAGGTAAGCGCGCTGCGCTTATAAGTTACACAGCGTTAACGTGAAGTCGATATCTTCTTCGAATTTTTGTGGTTTTTGCGAGCAGTCTAGCGTGTTGAATCTAATATTAATCGCGTACTTATTTGCACTAACTTCAGGGAAGCAGTTGAGATTATCCGCAAGATTGATTTTTAACATTTGTGCTGGTCTTACACCGCCCAGCATTTGCTGATAAACGCCATTAGTGGCAACCAGTTTGTTGGTGCTGCCGCTACCGCGCAAAATACGTAAGATGATGATGATAGCTTGCTGCATTGGAATCAGCGGTTTAATCCACGATTCCAAATCATGCTTGCGACGCTCTGAACCTAGCCCCAGCCAGTAATGGTAAGAAGGCACATCAAATTCACACACGCCGCCAGGGATGCCTGCACGCTGCTTAATACTCATTAGCCATTCGTTAGCGCGTAAGGTTTGCCCGAGCTTGGTAGTTTCTGCGCGCAATGCATCTGCAGCTACACTAATGTCGCCTAGTGTTGCCTCTAGTGCTTCGGTAGAAATGATTGGGTTGCCAATGAGCATGCGCATGGCGGTTTTCTGGCGGTCTAGCTCTTGCAGTAAATCAACTTTGAGTTCTGCGCGATCTACCACGTCTAGAATTTGCAAAAGTGTCAGTAGGGCACAGTGATGTTGAAACTCATGGTCTGCGGCAACGTTATGTAAAACTTTGGCAAACAAATCCTCTACGCGCAGTAGTGTGCGTATGCGTTCATTGAAAGGATAGTCGTAACTAGGCATGTTTAATCATGTACGCCAAAGGCTTTTTTAGGTTAGGCCGTTGCATTGAATTTAAAAGTTGAACTGGATTATCAAATTTATTTGCTAACTATGCAAGTCTTAATAAGTTTTTTATGAAATTCATTAATTTTCTCCGTTAACTCATGCACTGAGCCGCTGTTATCTATGATTGCATCAGCAAGGCTGCGTCTATTTTCCCTCGAAGTTTGTGCGAGCATCAACTTTTTCACTTCGTCAGCCGTGAGCTGGCTGCGGTTCATCGCGCGCTGAATTTGTAGCGACTCATCGCAATCAATCACTAAGGTGGTATTAACAATCGATTGGTAGCGCTTACTTTCAAACAGCAAAGGCACTACTAACAGTTGATAGCTTGGGTGCAGGTTTTGTTCATTATTCTGTAGTGTTTGCCATGCATGCTCATAGATGGCAGGGTGCAGCAATTGTTCCAGCTTGGTTTTTTCATTGGCATCGCTGAAGATATGCTGGCGCAGTTTGGCGCGGTTAAGTGTGCCATCGACATTAAAGAACTGCGCCCCAAATATGTGCTGCATTTCATTGAGTAAGGGGCTGCCAATCGCGGTTAGCTCATGCGCAATTACATCTGTATCTACTACAGGAATCCCTAGGCTAGCAAAATGCCTAGAGGCTTCGCTCTTACCGGAGCCGATTCCGCCAGTGAGTGCAACGACGTACATGGTCTAGCTACGGTAAGTAAAACGTGGCCAGTGTTTGGCCAAAAAATAATGCAGCAATGCCGCCAATTGCCAAGAATGGGCCAAACGGCATGGGTACTTCTTTACCGCGTTTGGTGAGTACGATCAACGCAATGCCGATGATGGCGCCTAGGGTGGATGATAGGAGTATTACCGCAGGTAGTAACTGCCAGCCAAACCAAGCGCCAATTGCCGCTAGTAGCTTGAAGTCGCCATAGCCCATGCCTTCTTTCCCTCGAATTAGCTTAAACAGCCAATAAACAGACCATAGCACCAGGTATCCTGCCATGGCGCCAATGACGGCCGATTTTAAATCGGTAAACCCGGTATTTAAGTTGAATAAGATGCCTAACCACAGTAGAGGTAAGGTAATGTCATCCGGTAGCAGTTGGGTGTCAAAATCAATAAAAGTCAGGGCGATGAGTGCTAGCGCAAATGCCCATGCCATTAAGGTGATGCTGGTGTAGCCAAATTTCCAGCTGATAGCGCCAATTAACGTGCCGGTCAGTGCCTCTATGAGCGGGTAGCGCATGCTGATTGGGGTTTTGCAGCTTTTGCAGCGACCTCTTAGTGCTAGGTAGCTAATGATTGGTATGTTCTCTAAAGCCGAGATGTGATGACCGCATTGTGGACAGGCCGAGCGCGGATGGCACAGATTGTATTTGGTTGCCGTTGGAACCTCTTTCCCTTGTAGTTCTAGGCAGTTGTTATGCCATTCCTGCTCCATCATTTTGGGTAGGCGGTGGATAACGACGTTTAAAAAACTGCCGACCATGAGACCAATTAGCGTAGAAAGTGCGATAAATAAGGTGTTGTTTTGTTGAAGGATAACTGAAATTTCGTTTAATGCAGCAGGCATGGCAATCCTTTGGTCAGGGCTTATTATGGGCATCGCTTTAAGATAAAACTATAACGTGCCGTTAACTAACTGTAAACTTAATGCATGGTGTTAGCGTTAAGTGATTATAACTATCATGGTTTAGTTTTGGCCTCCAGACTTGAAATTTAAGCAGGGCGCCACAAATATAGAGTTGGTAATTGATATTATAATAGAGCGGTAATTTGTATTAAGGACACAATATGACAGACACTAATCATCAACTAAATGCAGCTGAACTAGTTCAGGCTGAGATGCATCACCCAGAGTGGGATGAGCCTATTATTTGCCGTGTTGAGGTTGATTTGCCAAGTTGGTTATCACAATTGGCAGGTGGTAAGGATTGGGAAGTCTATTCTGAGGCGGAGGAAGAAAACTGCATTAGTTTTGCGATGCGAGAGATTGCAGTTAAAAAGCCAAAGTTGGCGGAGGTAACGCTGTATCACAATGGATATGCCGTGGTTGATGTTGAAGGGCAGTCTTTGTTTGACGGGTCTTTAACCGCTGGCACAAGTGATTGCGCACATTTGACCTACTACCATGCGGATAGTGGTGAAAAAATCGTCTTGAACTAAATACCTGCTTTTAGCCGAGGTTTTCGCCGTCGGCTAAAAGCTTCTTGTTACCGCAAAGTCTGCAAGCTCAATCAGTGCTTGCTTAAAGTTTGATTCCGGAAAGTGTGCAATCGCCGCACGACATTGCGCAGATTCTTCTTCAGCAATCTTCTTCACATGATCAAGTGCCCCAGAGTTTTTCACAATTTCTACAACTTGGGCTAAATGTTCCAAGCCGCCTTGTTCAATCGCATTGCGGATGAGTTGGCTTTGCTCTGCGTTGCTGTTACGCATCGCGTATAAAAGTGGCAGTGTTGGCTTGCCTTCAGCTAAATCATCGCCTAGGTTTTTGCCGATGTCCTCACTATTACCACTTAAATCTAAAATGTCGTCTATTAGTTGGAATGCTGTACCTAAATGCATACCGTAAGCGGTGAGCGCTGCTTCATCTTTTGCGCTGGCTTCGCTAATGATCGCTCCTAGTCTGGTGGCTGCTTCAAAAAGCTTGGCGGTTTTGTAATGAATGACTTGTAAGTATGCTTCATCAGAAATGTCTGCATTATTAACGTTTAGTAGCTGCAGTACTTCACCTTCGGCAATTACGTTGGTTGCATTGCTTAATACTTCCATCACGCGCATATTTTGTACGGCAACCATCATTTGAAATGCACGTGAGTAAACAAAGTCGCCAACCAAGACGCTGGCTGCGTTGCCAAATAAGGCGTTAGCGGTGCTTTTGCCTCTGCGTTTGGATGACTCGTCCACCACATCATCATGCAACAACGTGGCTGTATGGATGAATTCTACAACCGCGGCTAGTTGGTGGTGCTGTGCCTGAATTTCGCCAAACAGGCCTGCTGAAAGTAGCACAAGCATCGGGCGTAATCTTTTTCCGCCGCTATTGATAATGTATTCGGCTACTTGATTAACCAGAGTCACTTCAGAATGTAGTGATTGGCGGATAGTCGTATCCACCATGCGCATGTCGTCGTTTATGCAAGATTGAATGATGCTTGGAGTCACATTAATAAAGCCTGTAAAATGAAATCTGATTTTATCACAGCCTATTTAAATCCTAGATTTTCAATGGCATGGTTTTTTAACCATATTCATCTATATAATAACGTTTTTGGTTTTTAAGCCGAGCGCAACATCATTGAGCCAAGTTTCGTTAGATAAATCTAGTAGAAGCTAATGTTTTTTAGTGGTTCTTTATGATGGCTTTTCTGCTTGGGAAGCAACCAAACACGTGGCTGTGCATTGCTAATTAGGCGGCGACAGTTTACCTGGCAAAATTTAATCTAACATTTTTGTTAATTTGCTTAGATTAAGGTTTGCTTTACAGGATAAATTGCGTATAATGCGCGATTCTTTTGAAGTATGAGTTAAAGGCATAATCATGTATGCAGTAATCAAAACTGGTGGTAAACAATATCGCGTAGTTCAAGGCGAAAGATTAAAAGTTGAGAAACTAGAAGTTGAAGTTGGCGGCACAGTTACGCTAGATCAAATTCTTATGGTTTCTGACGGTGATAACACAACAATTGGTTCTCCAATTATTAAAGGTGCTACTGTTAAAGCAACGGTTGTTTCACACGGCCGTGGCGACAAAGTAATGATTTTTAAATTCCGCCGTCGTAAGCACTACCGTAAAACACAAGGCCATCGCCAAAGTTATACGGAAATTAAAATTGAAGCAATCGCTGCTAAATAAGCAGTTATCGTTAAGTTAAGGATTAAATCATGGCACACAAAAAAGCAGGCGGTAGTTCACGTAACGGTCGCGACTCACAAGCCCAACGTCTAGGCGTTAAAGCATTCGGTGAGCAATTTGTTTCAGCTGGTAGCATTATCGTGCGTCAACGTGGTACTAGAATGCACGCTGGTGAAAACGTAGGTATGGGTAAAGATCATACTTTGTACGCTAAAGCAGACGGTAAAGTGAGCTTTACAATTAAAGGCGCATTAAAACGTAAAACTGTGAATATTATTCCAGCTTAGTTTTTTGCGATAATTTAAGAAGCCCTGTCGTTTGATAGGGCTTTTTTATTTGGTACGCGCTGGCAGAATGTTTTTTCAATTCGTGCGTTCTTGCTAGTTTATTGTCGTGTAGTGTTTTTCTTATTGAATGGTAATGCAGTTGTCATTACTCTTTATAAAAATCTCCTACAAAACAGAATCTTGCGCGATAATTACATGAACTGATTATACAGTCTGGGTATTATGAAATTTATTGACGAAGCTACTATTAAAATTTATGCGGGTGACGGCGGTAACGGCGTAGCCACGTTTCGTCGTGAAAAGTACGAGCCGATGGGTGGCCCAAGCGGCGGTGATGGCGGCCGCGGTGGTTCTATCATTATTGAAGCGGATCGTAACATCAATACTTTAGTGGATTACCGTTATACGCGTAGCTTTAGAGCTGAACGCGGTGAAAATGGACGAAGTGCTGAGTGTTATGGCGCTAAGGGCGAGGATATGATTTTACGTGTGCCGGTTGGTACCGTGATTTCTGATAAGTCTAGCGAACAAATGCTGGTAGATTTGAGTGAGCATGGTCAACGTGCACAAATGGCGACAGGCGGCAAAGGCGGCTTGGGTAATGTGCATTTTAAATCCAGCTTGAATCGTGCGCCGCGCCAATGTACCAAAGGTGAACCAGGCGAGGAGTTTGAGCTTTATTTAGAGCTTAAAGTGTTGGCTGACGTTGGCTTGCTGGGCATGCCTAACGCGGGTAAATCTACGTTTATCCGCTCAGTGTCTGCGGCTAAACCAAAGGTTGCCGATTATCCATTTACAACATTGCACCCTAATTTAGGTGTGGTGCGTGTTGATGCCGAGCGTAGTTTTGTGATTGCAGATATTCCGGGGATTATTGAAGGTGCTGCTGAGGGTGCTGGTTTAGGTCATCAATTCTTACGGCATTTGCAACGCACTTCATTGTTGCTGCACCTTGTAGATATTGCCCCCTTTGATGAGGCAGTTGACCCAGTGTACGAGGCAAAAGCGATTGTAGAAGAGCTTAGGAAATATGATGAAGCCCTCTACAATAAGCCGCGCTGGTTAGTATTGAATAAAATTGATATGTTGCCAGAATCAAAACAGGTGGTTGAAGACTTTGTGAAGGCGTATGGGTGGGAAGGGCGTGTGTTTGCTATTTCTGCCATCAGCGGTATTGGTTGTAAAGAGCTGACCTACGCAATCATGCAGCATATTGATGAAAATAAGCAGCATGTAGAAGACTCCGCTGAGAACAAACAAGAAGCCGTTGTAAGTGTTGCTGCCGATAAAGAAGCCGGGAATGAAGTCGTCTGAATTTAAGTCTCTAGTGCTAGATGCAAAAGTTATTGTAGTGAAGGTAGGCTCAAGCCTAGTCACTAATAATGGCAATGGTCTGGATCAAGTAGCGATTGCTGAGTGGGCTGCACAAATAGCTGCGCTGGTGCAGCAAGGCAAGCAGGTTATTTTGGTTTCAAGTGGTGCAGTGGCTGAGGGTATGCAACGACTCGGTTGGAAAAAACGTCCAGTCGCGGTGAATGAACTGCAAGCGGCTGCAGCGGTTGGACAAATGGGTCTGGTGCAAATGTATGAGCGCTGCTTTAGTCAGCATCAGTTACATACCGCGCAGGTACTGCTTACGCATGATGATTTGGCTGATAGAAAGCGCTATCTGAATGCGCGAACCACATTGCGCACTTTATTAGATTTAAAAGTCATTCCAATTATCAATGAGAATGATACCGTGGTCACGGATGAGATTAAGTTTGGTGATAACGATACTTTAGGGTCGTTGGTAGCTAATTTGATTGAGGCTGATACCCTAGTGATTTTGACGGATCAGCAAGGTTTGTATTCAGCTGACCCACGTAAAGACCCCAATGCTCAATTTGTGCAGCATGCAATTGCCGGTGACTTAGCCTTAGAGCAAATGGCTGGCGGTGCGGGCAGTAGCGTAGGTACTGGTGGTATGTTAACCAAAATTTTAGCGGCTAAACGTGCAGCACGTAGCGGAGCGCATACCGTGATTGCTTCTGGCCGTGAACATAACGTGCTTGTGCGCTTGAGTGCTGGCGAAGTAATCGGCACGCATCTTGAAGCAACGCAGATGAAAATCGCTGCGCGTAAGCAGTGGCTTGCGGATCACCTGCGCACAACCGGTAAATTGGTGTTGGATGCCGGTGCGGTACGCGTGCTGGTGACTGAGGGTAAAAGTTTGCTGCCGATAGGTGTGACTGCGGTTGAGGGGCATTTTGAGCGCGGTGATGTGGTGGCCTGTGTGGATGTGGATGGCCATGAAATTGCGCGTGGCTTGGTTAATTATTCCGCAAGTGAAACTGCACGGGTGATGCGTAAACCTAGCCAGCAGATAGAATCAATTTTAGGGTATGTGGATGAATCTGAATTGATTCACCGTGATAACTTGGTCCTGTTAAAGCAGGGTTAAGCTTGAGATAAGAAAAAACATCAGTTTTAATCATTAGTTTAATTAAATCCTCTAGTTTTAATGTAGATTACATAAAGGAATGCATGTGGCAAATAATCAACCGTTGGTAGCCATTATTATGGGTTCAGACAGTGACTGGCCTGTAATGAAAAATGCTGCACAAATGCTTGCTGATTTTGGTGTGGCTTATGAAGCGAAAGTGGTTTCAGCACATCGTACGCCTGATTTGATGTTTGATTTTGCGCAGACTGCAGCCAGCAAGGGCATTCAAGTGATTATTGCCGGTGCGGGTGGTGCTGCGCATTTGCCGGGGATGGTTGCCGCTAAAACCACGCTGCCAGTTTTAGGTGTGCCGGTTCCATCTAAGCACTTACAAGGGCAGGACTCGTTATTATCAATCGTGCAGATGCCCAAAGGCATTCCGGTAGCAACGTTCGCCATCGGCGATGCGGGTGCTGCAAATGCGGGTTTATTTGCTGTATCTATCCTTGCTAATCAGGATGCTGCGCTGTCTGCCAAGCTGGCTGAATTTCGTATCAAACAAACAGAAAAAGTATTTAACATGGAGTTAAGCGACAAACCATGAGTCAACCTTCTATGATTCTTCCACCAGCTATGCTGGGTATGTTGGGTGGCGGTCAATTGGGCCGTTTTTTTGTGATTGCAGCCCATGAAATGGGTTATAAAATCACGGTGTTGGACCCTGATCAGAATAGCCCGGCTGGCAAAATTGCTGATGTGCATATATGTGCCCAGTACGATGACGCCGCTGCATTAAAAAAAATGGCAGAAACCTGCCAAGCCATTACCACTGAGTTTGAGAACGTGCCCGCTGCAACATTGAATACATTGGCGCAGTCCGTGCCAGTGCGTCCATCTGCAGAGGCGGTTGGTATTGCGCAACATCGGGTAAGTGAAAAGAATTTTCTGAAAGAAGCGGGCTTGCCGGTGGCGCCTTATGCAGTGATTGATGCTGAGTCAGATTTACCGGCAGATGATAGCGATATCTATCCAGCCATCCTTAAGGTGGCAAGATTTGGTTACGATGGTAAGGGTCAGGCGCGTGTTGCCAATTTGAGTGAGGCAAAAGCGGCTTTTGCGGCATTCTCACAAGAAGAGTGTGTGTTGGAAAAGATGCTGAAGCTGGATTACGAGGTTTCAGTGGTGCTTGCCCGCGATGTGAACGGGCATGTTGCAACTTTCCCTACTGCTGAAAACAGTCACTTGAATGGTATTTTGGATATCTCTATTGTGCCGGCGCGTGGCAGCGATGCAGTGAATCATCAGGCACAGAAGTTGGCAATCAGTGTGGCTGAGAAGCTTCAATATACTGGGGTATTGGGTGTGGAATTCTTTGTGTGTGATGGAGAACTGCTGGTGAATGAAATTGCACCGCGTCCACATAACTCAGGGCACTACACGCTGGACGCATGTATTACTAATCAGTTTGAGCAGCAAGTGCGTGTGATGACAGGTTTGCTATTAGGCAGCAGTCGCCAACATAGCCCGGCTGTGATGGTGAATCTGCTCGGTGATATTTGGCCGGATGAGGCGCCGCAGTCAGAGCCAGCTTGGCAGTTGGCATTGGGTGTGCCTAGCCTTAAAATGCATCTGTATGGTAAAGCAGAGGCACGTGCAGGCAGAAAAATGGGGCACTTCACTGTACTGGGTACCAATCGTGATGATGCAATTAAATTGGCGATGCAAGTGCGCTCTGAGCTCAAAATCGGCGAGTAAGCGTCGGTAATCGTCTGCAAGACCTAGTCATGATGTGACTAGGTCTTTTTTATGTCTTTTTTATTTGTTTTAAGATTTTTATTAAGAATTTGGTACTATTTGCGTACTAATAACTTTAAAAAAACAAACAGGGAGGCATTATGGCTATACTCAATAACCCCTCAGCTCAGTCTCAAGCCGGCGTAATCAGGGCAATTAAATACATTGCGATTTTGATTGCAGCACTCATCCTTATCTCCTGGTTGAATCCGTTTGTAGTCATTAACGCAGGTAACCGCGGTGTGATCACGACTTTCGGTAAGGTTAATCCAATAGTGCTAGAGGAGGGGTTGCACCTCCGTATCCCAATCATGCAGCAAGTGACTGAAATTAATGTGCAAATTCAAAAAGGTGAGGGAGACGGCGATGCAGCTTCGCGTGATTTGCAACAAGTGCACGCCAAGATCGCACTTAACTATCATTTGATTCCAAACCGCGTAGCTGAAACCTATCAAGCGATTGGTGATTTGAACTCTGTGGGTGACCGTATTATCATACCTGCCGTACAAGAGGCAACCAAAGCCACTACCGCTAAATACACGGCGGAAGAGCTGATTAGCAAGCGCCCGGAAGTACGCGACCAGATCAGTCAGTTCATGCGTGACAGGCTGTTGCGTCACGGCATCCAGATCGATGAGTTCAGTATCGTCAATTTCCGATTCTCCGAAAGCTTTAACCAGGCAATTGAAGCCAAGACCACTGCCGAGCAATTGAAATTGAAGGCTGAGCGTGATCTGGAAAGGATACGCGTTGAGGCTGAGCAAAAAATCGCATCAGCCAAGGCGGAAGCCGAGTCACTGCGTTTGCAGAAACAAGAGATCACACCGGATTTGCTGAAATTGCGCGAGATCGAAAATCAGCGCGTAGCCCTAGAAAAATGGGATGGCCGTTTGCCGCAGGTCACCGGTGGTTCTGTGCCACTCATCAATATTAAGTAAGTGAGATGCATGTTGAAATTTACAGTATTTCGCACCTTAATCATTTTGCTGCTGTGCGGCTTCAGTTGGGCTGCATTAGCTAAGCCACCTTATCTGGAGCCTGGTGTTAATAACTACAATGACATGCTCACCTTGCTAGGAAAGCCTCTGTCAAAAGAGGCTACGCCTGATGGCTATAATTACTTATATGATGGCATGATTGTGAATATCAGTGGACATGATCAAGCGACGATTCTGACAGTTACTTATCTTAAGCCCAACATTTATAATAAATACTTATATCTTGATGTTGGTTTAACTGCTAGTCGAATCAAAGAAAATGTAAGTGATTATTACGAACATAAAGAAGCTGCTTATCATTTCATCACTGATTATGAGAGGTCGGTAATTTTTTGGTTTGATAAGAATCAGCGTGTTGTTAAATATGTTCAAGCGCGCAAAGGCAGTTTGAAGCGTATTTAATAGATAGAGTCTTATATAGAGTCAGTGGACAATAAAAGAGCCGAACATCAGCTCGGCTCTTTTATTTGATTTAAGTAACGACGCAAGTATAAAAACTTGCGAGGCTAATTATGCCATCGCTTTAATTGCAGCGTTTAAGCGGCTTTTATGACGTGAGGCTTTGTTTTTGTGAATGATGTTTTTGTCCGCAATGCGGTCAATAACACTTACATTCTCTGAGTACGCAGCAGTAGCTGCAGCTTTATCGCCAGCTTCTACAGCTTTAATGATTTTTTTAATTGCTGTGCGCAAAGTAGAACGCAAGCTTGCATTGTGAGCGCGTTGCTTAACTGCTTGACGAGCACGTTTTCTTGCTTGTGCGGTATTTGCCATCTGTTTTTCCTAAAAAGCTATTCAAAATACGAAGCCCGTAATCATAGCATTTTATAAATATATTGCAAGTTAAAATAATGCAAATATTCTTGTAAATACTACCTAGTGACTATTGGCGTGTTAAAATTACGCAATATGTTGTTAATGCTATACTTTTCTCACCTACATTATAACGATAAAGCATGAATTTACTCAACGCGCTGGCTAAAGTCGGCAGCATGACTTTTGTTTCGCGTATTTTGGGCTTCGTGCGCGATACGCTAATTGCACGCGTTTTTGGTGCCGGGATGCTGAGTGATGCCTTTATTGTCGCGTTTAAAATCCCTAATTTATTACGTAGAATTTCTGCTGAAGGTGCATTCAGTCAAGCGTTTGTGCCAATTTTGTCTGAATATAAGAGCCAGCGCGGCTTTGATGAAACGCATCATCTGATCAATCGGGTCGCCACTTGGTTGGGCCTGATTTTGGTAGTGGTTACGTTAATGGGTATGTTGGCCGCGCCTTGGATTGTGAGTTTGGTTGCGCCTGGTTTTAGAGGCGATGCGGTGAAAATGCAACTGACGATAGAGTTGTTGCGTATTACTTTCCCTTATATTTTCTTTATTTCCTTGGTATCAATGGCTGGCGGGGTGCTCAATACCTATAATAAGTTTGGCGTACCCGCTTTTACGCCGGTGTGGCTCAACGTGGCGATGATTGTTGCCATCTTGTTTTTTGCGCCTTACTTTGATGAGCCCGTGAAGGTGCTGGCATGGGCAGTGTTTATCGGTGGGTTTTTGCAATTAGCGTTTCAGGTGCCATTTTTAAAGCAGATTGGCCTGCTCCCTAAGCTTGATTTTAAATCGGATGATGAAGGTGTCTGGCGCATACTTAAACTAATGGGCCCTGCAGTTCTTGGCGTGTCTGTGGCGCAGATATCGCTGATTTTGAATACGATTTTTGCTTCATTTTTAAATACAGGTAGTGTCAGCTGGCTGTATTACGCAGACCGCTTGATGGAGTTTCCGACTGGTGTGCTCGGTGTTGCGCTAGGCACCATATTGCTACCGAGCTTATCTAAGGCTTATGCGGGCAAGGATGATAGCGAGTACTCGCAATTGTTGGATTGGGGTTTGCGCTTAACCTTTATTTTGGCGGCACCTGCCGCGGTTGCCTTGGCCGTATTGGCAACCCCTTTGGTAGCGACCTTGTTTAACTATGGCAAATTTACGCCATTAGATGTGCTGATGACGCAGCAAGCCTTAATTGCTTACAGCGTGGGGTTATTAGGCTTGATTCTGGTTAAAATTTTGGCACCTGGCTTTTATGCGCGACAAAACATCAAAACACCAGTCAAGATCGCCGTATTTACCTTGGTGATGACGCAACTCATGAATCTAGTCTTTGTTTTTGGTTTGCATTTGCAGCATGTAGGTTTGGCATTGGCGATTGGCGTAGGCGCCTGTCTTAATGCTACCTTGTTATATCACCACTTACGTAAAGCGCAAATCTTCCATCCGCAATCAGGCTGGCTGCTTTTTGTCGCTAAGTTATCGCTTGCACTGGCTGTAATGGGTGTTGTGCTGCACTTTGCGATGGGCGATGCCAGCGTTTGGTTAGGTTTAGGCTTAATGCCTCGATTGGTTTATTTGAGTGGCTTGGTGATGTTGGGTGCAGTGAGTTATTTCGGCATGCTGCTGTTGCTAGGATTTAGGCCACGTGACTATATGCGTAGAGTGAGCCGATAGATGCAAATTTTTAGACACATTCCCGCCACCTTACAGCCGCCATGTGCCTTGGCGATTGGTAATTTTGATGGCATGCATTTAGGGCATCAGGCTTTATTGGCGCAACTTAAGCAAGCTGCACACGCCGCTAATTTAGAGGCGGCAGTGATGACGTTTGAGCCGCACCCACGTGAGTTTTTTACGCCGGAAAGTGCACCAGCACGGCTTTGCTCTATGCGGGAAAAGTTAGAGTATTTTGCGCAAGCCGGGGTAAAGCGTGTTTATGTGTGCAGGTTTAATCAGCGCTTTGCTAAAGTGACCGCTGAAACTTTCATGCATGACATTTTGCGTCATGCGATTAATGCGCAGGCAATTCTGGTTGGTGAGGATTTTCGCTTTGGCGCAAAGCGCGCAGGCTCGGTGAGTGATTTTGTGGCGGCAGGATTTAACTTAGTGAGTTTGCCACAGGTGGATCTGGCCGGTGTTAGGGTGTCCAGCACCAGAGTGCGTACAGCCTTGGCTGATGGACGTTTGCAAGAGGCTGCATCGTTGTTGGGCCGGGGCTACAGTATTAGCGGTAAGGTGGTGCATGGCGCAAAGCGTGGACGCCAGCTTGGCTTTCCTACAGCCAATGTGCATATGCGGCATGAGCGACCTGCATTAAAAGGGGTATATGCAGTAAAATTAGACGGTTTGAATGCAGTTGCCAATTTAGGGGTGCGCCCAACGATTGCGGGTGTGCCTAAGCTGTCATTAGAGGTGCATGTGCTTGATTTTAATGGTGACTTGTACGGTAAGCATGTGCATGTGGAGTTTTTGCATAAAATACGTGATGAAATGAAGTTTGATGGTTTGGATGCATTGAAAGCGCAAATAGCAATTGATGTAGAATTGGCAAGAAATTTTTTTGGGACTGTTGTTTCCCCGTAGCACTAAATGTAACCCTTACCCTATGGGTTGTGTCGCTCACTGAGATACCTTTTTGTGGTGTGCCTGTAACTGGATTTCTGTGTTGTCTTGATTTGTATGCGCAAAAGTAGCTGCTACATTAAGCGGACAGAAATGATGAATATGAAATGTGTTGAGATTTTAAATGACTGAAAACAATAAAGAGCAAAGCAAGTATAAATTAAACCTACCAGAGACCGCCTTCCCGATGCGTGGTGACTTGGCGAAGCGTGAGCCTGCATGGTTGAAAGCTTGGCAGGATAAAAAACTGTACACGCGTATTCGTAATGCGCGCAAAGGTGCAAAAAAATTCATTTTGCATGACGGCCCTCCTTATGCCAATGGTGATATTCACATTGGGCATGCGGTGAATAAAATCTTAAAAGACATCATCGTAAAATCTAAAACATTTTCAGGCTTTGATGCACCTTACGTGCCAGGTTGGGATTGTCACGGCTTGCCGATTGAACTCGTCGTAGAAAAAAATCACGGTAAAAATATAGACCCCGCCCAGTTCCGTGAGTTGTGCCGTGCTTATGCTGCCGAGCAGGTGGAAAAGCAAAAGAAAGACTTCATTCGTTTAGGTGTGCAGGCCGATTGGGATAATCCTTATTTAACAATGGATTATCGAACTGAAGCTGACATCATGCGCGCTTTAGGTGACATTTATAAAAATGGCTACCTGTATCAAGGCAGCAAGCCTGTGCATTGGTGTGTAGATTGCGGCTCAGCCTTGGCTGAAGCAGAAGTTGAATATGAAGATGTTAACTCGCCTGCGATTGATGTAGGGTTTAAGGTTGTAGGCAATGCTGCCTTGAGTAAAGCATTTGGCATTGCTGTTGCAGGTGATGCTTATGCCGTGATTTGGACAACCACACCATGGACACTGCCGGCAAACCAAGCAGTGAGCGTACACCCTGAGCTTGATTATGATTTGATTCAAACCAGCAAAGGCTTGCTGATACTTGCAAATGCTTTAGCCGCGGCGACATTAACGCGTTATGGTGAAGCTGATGCAAAAGTGCTGGCAACTTGTAAAGGTTTGGCATTAAAGCACTTGCAGCTAGCACACCCGTTTGACGCGCGCCAAGTGCCTGTTATCTGCGGTGACCATGTGACAACCGAGGCAGGTACCGGCTTGGTACATACTGCTGCTGCTCACGGTAATGATGACTGGCTGGTGATGCGTGCTAACTTCCCAGAGCAAAAACCAAGAGTCTTAATCGGTAGTGATGGCAAATTCTTTACCAGTGAGTTGGTAGAGTTTGCCGCTATTCGTGGTTTAAGCAGACAGGATGCGAACAAAGTCATCTTGGCGAACATGCAGGAGAGTGGTCGCTTACTTGCTAACGCGCGTTTAAACCATAGCTTCCCGCATTGCTGGCGCCATAAAACGCCACTTATGCAGTTGGCTACACACCAATGGTTTATCGGGATGAATGCACATGACATTAACGGTAAAGCATTGCGCGAGCATGCCAATAAAGCGGTGGATGAGACTGAGTTTTTCCCGAGTTGGGGTCGTGCACGTTTAGAGGCTATGATTAAAAACCGCCCAGATTGGTGTGTATCACGCCAACGTAACTGGGGCGTGCCGATGCCATTGTTTGTGCATAAAGAAACCGGCGAGCCGCATCCGCAAACCACAGCGCTGTTAGAGCAGGCTGCCTTACTCACGGAAAAAACCGGTGTAGAGGCTTGGTTTAGTTTAGATGGCCAGGCCTTCTTGGCGCAACATGCCCCAGACTATGCCGATCAATATAAGAAGGTGACTGACACCTTAGACGTGTGGTTTGACTCAGGCAGTACGCATGCGGCGGTGCTTAAACGCCGCCCTGAGCTGGCCTTCCCGGCAGATTTGTATCTAGAGGGTTCAGACCAGCATCGTGGCTGGTTCCAGTCTAGCTTACTGACCGGTTGCGCGATTGATGGTCATGCACCGTATAAAGCATTGCTAACGCATGGTTTTGTGGTGGATGGCAGCGGCCACAAAATGAGTAAATCTAAGGGTAATGTGGTTGCACCACAAAAAGTGATGGATACCTATGGCGCAGATATCTTGCGTTTGTGGGTGGCCTCTACCGATTACTCAGGTGAGCTGACTATTTCGGATGAGATTTTAAAGCGCGTTGCTGAAAGTTATCGACGTATTCGCAACACCTTACGTTTCTTATTGGCGAACTTGGCTGACTTTGATGCGGCTAAAGACTTGTTGCCGGTGAGCGAGTGGTTGGAAATAGACCGTTATGCTTTGCATTTAACTGAAAAATTGCAAACAGAAGTATTGGCGGATTATGACCGTTACGAGTTCCACTTGGCCGTGCAAAAGTTTGTTAGCTTCTGTTCAGAAGACTTAGGTGGTTTTTATTTAGATATCTTAAAAGACCGCTTATACACCACTGGTGAAGCCTCACATGCGCGTCGTGTTGCACAAAGTACTTTGCATCACATTACACACACCATGATGCGCTTAATGGCACCGATTTTAAGTTTCACTGCGGATGAGATTTGGCAAACGCTAGGTTTGGATGCAGAGCGTACAGTATTTGAAGAGCTTTGGTATAGCTTGCCAGCGCACGGGCTAAGTGATGCAGAGGTTCAATCTTGGCAAACGGTGCTTGAGGTACGTGCCTTAGCAAATAAAGCGATAGAAGAGAAACGCGCTGCTGGTTTGGTGGGCTCATCATTGCAATCTGAATTAGATATTTATGCAGATGGTGCAACGTTTGAGGCATTAAGCCGATTAAAAGATGATTTGCGTTTCGTGCTGATTACCTCACGCGCTTCGCTACATCAGCGTGCTGGTGCTTTAGAGGTGCAAGTGACGCCAAGTGCACATACTAAATGCGATCGCTGCTGGCATTACCGCGCAGATGTCGGTGCGGATGCTGCGCATCCACATATTTGCGGACGCTGCGTAAGCAATTTGTTTGGTAAAGGCGAGGTTCGCTCACATGCGTAAGTGGTTTGCTATTAGCGCCATTGTGGTCGCCTTAGATTTGTACACCAAGTATTTAATCCAACGTGCTTTTGCGTATGGTGAGCATTTAACCATTACTCGCTTTTTTGATTTGGTACGTTTTCATAATGAAGGTGCAGCGTTTAGCTTTTTAGCTAATGCTGGCGGCTGGCAGAAGTGGTTCTTCACTGCTGTGACTGCAATTGCCGCCATTGTGATTACGTACCTGATTAAAAAGCATCATCATGAGAAACTATTTAGCTTAGGTTTGGCCTTAGTATTAGGTGGTGCGATTGGTAATTTGTACGATCGCCTGACCTTAGGCTATGTAGTGGATTTTCTGTTTTTTCATATTGATCAGTTATATTGGCCGGCTTTTAATGTGGCAGATAGTGCAATATGCGTTGGGGTCGGTTTGTTGCTTGCGGATAGTTTCAAGAAGTCGAAAGTAAATTAATCAACTCATAGACATTTATTTTGGAACAAATCTATGCCAGACTGGAAAAAGCTTATTGAAGGAAAAATAGCGTTAGCAAAACGTGGTGCAAAGCCAGGTAAAGCCAATGCAAATGAGCGGATTCCGGCAGGGCAAACCGAAGTAAAGAATTTTCCGACTTTGGATTTGGGAATTCGTCCGCAAGTAACAACTGAAAACTGGGCTCTGCGTGTGTATGGCTTGGTAGAACATGAGCTCGATATTAACTGGGCGCAATTTCAGGCAATGCCGCAAGTGACCGAAGTCTCGGATTTTCATTGTGTGACGCGCTGGAGCCAATTAGATATGGATTGGCAGGGAGTGCCAGCCCGCGAGATTTTGTCTATGGCCGCACCGTTGCCAGCCGCAAAACATGTAACTTTGCATGGCTATGATGGCTACACTACAAACTTACCTCTGGATGCGTTACTAGACGATGACGTCATCATTGCTCACAGCGTGCTGGGTGGGCCTTTAACCGCAGCGCATGGCGGCCCGGTGCGTATGATTGTACCTAAGCGTTACGCGTGGAAAGGCGCCAAGTGGCTGAAAGCGATTGAGTTACATGAATTTGACCGCCCAGGGTTTTGGGAGGTGCGCGGTTATCATAATGAAGCTGACCCGTGGCGTGAAGAGCGCTTTAGCGACGATTAATGATTAACCTTGTCCGCAATGCTAGCGTTGTTTTCCTAGTGGGTCCTGATGCTATTAGATGATGCTTGGGTTGATGCTAGGTTTCTTGCCTAATTTTCTTTGTAGCGTACGCCTGTGCATATTGAGGCTACGCGCGGTGGCGGAGATGTTGCCATCATGCTCTGACAGTACCCGCTGAATATGCTCCCACTCTAATCTGCCGACAGGTAGTGGTGACGAGGCTAGTTCAACCTCTGCATCGCCAGCATGTTTATCAAATGCAGCAACAATTTCATCCGCATCAACTGGTTTGGCCAAGTAGTGGGTTGCCCCTAGTTTAATTGCCTCGACTGCTGTGGCAATACTGGCATAGCCTGTGAGCACCACTATTTTTGTCGCGGCCTGTAAGCTTGCCAGTTGCCTGACTAATACTAGGCCGGAGTTGCCTGACATTTTAAGGTCAACCACCGCAAATTCCGGTGGGTCAGTCTGCGCAATTGCAAAGGCAGACTCTGCACTGCTGGCTAGCGTGACTAAAAAGCCGCGTTTACGCATTGCCATGGCCAGTGCGTTTAAAAACACTTCATCATCGTCAACCAGCAGCAGGCTAGGCTGTTCGTCGCTACTTTTTGAGTCTGTGGTGAGGTCAAGCATTAGCTATCCTTAATGACCTATGCGCAATTGTTTTAGTGGTAAGGTGATGGCCGTGAGTACACCACCTTCGGCGTGATTGGTGAGAGTGAGCGTCCCGCCAAATTTTGCAATAATCATTTGTGTGAGGTACACCCCCAAGCCCATACCATTACCATTCTTTGAGCTAAAAAATGGTTTGCCTAGCTGCGATTTTACTTCGTCACTCAGCCCGTTACCAAAGTCTCTAATAGATATCTTTAAGGTGCTTTCATCCCAGCTTGCATCGAATAGCACTCGGTCTGGCGATGCGTCGGCTGCGTTGTCTAATAAATTCTGTATGGCCTGTCCCAGTGTTCTGTCTGTGAAAATTAATGGGTTGCTGGAGCTATCGCTCAAGCTGACCACGAGCTCGGTTGCCGGGCGCGTGTCACGCCAGCGCTGAATCGCTTCTTGTAAGAACTCGCTTATCAGTAACCCATGCCCGCCATCTGCCCGGCTTTTGCCGGCATTATGCGTGATGGATGATAGTATTTCCTTACAGCGGTCAATTTGGGTGCGGATGATGGCTAGCTGTTGTAATTGCTCGGGCTGGTTTGATAAATCTCGTGCCAGCTCTTTGCTAATCACGGCCATGGTTGCGAGTGGTGTTCCTAACTCATGTGCGGCGCTGGCAGCAAGCGTTCCTAATGAGAGTGCGCGCTCACTTTCTAGCGATTTCTCTCTCACTGCGGCTAGTAGCTGATCGTAATCACGTAAGCTTTGCCCGATACGCGTGACAAAAAAAGCAATAATGCCTGCACTCACCACAAAGCCCAGCCACATCCCTACCAAATGGATGTCTAGCGATTTCCCAGCCAAATAGTGCATATGTAGATGCGATAACGGCACGTAATAAAATACCAGTGTGGAGTAACAAATCACGGCAATCGCTGCCAGTAACCAAGTATATTCACGTTTTAAGGCAACAGCGGCAATAGTCAACGGTAGTAAATACATCCACACCAAAGGGTTGCTGTAGCCACCAGTAAAATAAAATAAGACTGTGAGGCCGAGTAAATCACCTAGTAGCTGTAATAGCAGTTCACGGTCTGTCACGTTGCTGAATTTTTGCAGACGCAATAATGTCATCAGATTTAGTAGCAGCATGCCGCCAACAGCAAGCGCGATTGGAATTTTTGGCAGAGGAATATGCAGGTGATATAGCGCCAGCGTGGCGGCCAGCATGAATGCGACCATGACACTGCGCAGCAAAAATAAGCGCTGCAAGTTACGGCGTGTTGGGTTTTCTAAAGTAGGAAAATGCGTATTCATCACCTGATTATTATACGTGTTGATGACTAAATTGCATTGCGTCAAATTGTCGCGCATATATGCGTACTGCCCCTGCGACAATTAGTCACATTACGCAGCAAGCATATCTAAAATATACTGCTAACCTATCAAGATGTAAGCATCTTAACTGCAGCCAATCCAGTTAAGCCGCGCATCAATAATTAACAATAATAATATTTTATTAGTATGTAAAAATCAGGGAGATGCAATGCGTGTTAAGTTAATCTCAGCCATCATCGCAGCAAGCTTTAGCAGCACATTATTTGCCGAGCATAATGAGGCGATTGATTTAGATGCGGTTGAAGTGCGCGCACCTATGATTGATAGCCGCATCACCAAGCATCCAGCCACGGTTGAGACTTTTGATAAAAAACAAATTGAAGAAAGTGTTAACGCGGCAACCCCTGCGCAAACCCTGAAATACCTTCCCAGCATCCAAGTTCGCGAGCGTTTTATTGGCGATCGTAATGGCATTATTGCCACGCGTACCATTGGTACGTTATCCAGTGCGCAAAGTATGCTGTACGCCGATGGTGTACTACTTTCTAATTTACTTGGTAACTCATTTGCATTCCCGCCGCGCTGGGGCATGGTGAGCCCAGAGGAAATTGAAAGCATCAGCATGATGTATGGCCCATTTTCTGCGCTTTATGCGGGTAATTCATTTGGTGGGGTCATGAGTATTGCCACACGCATGCCTGATAAGCTTGAAGCACACGCTAGCGCGCAAGCCTTTACGCAAAATTTTAAGCTGTATGGTACAGATGAGCGTTATCAGGGGCACCACTTAACTGCATCTGTAGGCAACAAGGTCAATGATTTTTCATTCTGGTTAGGCGCAGACCGTTTGGAAAGTAAAGGGCAGCCCATGAATTTCTCAACAGCTAATCTTTCCTCCACGCCGGCTGGCGGCACAGAAGTGAGTGGCGCATATCAAGATAGAAGTGAAACAAACGCTAGCCGTGTCATTTTTGGGGCTAATAGCATTGATGATACAGCGCAGACCAATATTAAGTTTAAAGCCGCTTATGATATTACCCCCCAACACAAAATAGCCTATACGCTTGCAGTTTGGGATATGGAGGGAAAAACTGACGTTGAGAGTTACATTAAAGATAGCGCTGGCAACCCAGTATATAACGGCAGGGTAACACTTAATGGGAAGCGTTATGATGTTTCCGGAATGAACCCAGGCGAATCTGAGTCATTGCATATCATGCAGGCACTGGATATTAAATCCAATACTAAAGGTTTTTTTGATTGGCAGTTGACGCTGTCAGATTATGATTACCAAAAAGATAAAAGTAGTGCGGCAAATGCGCTTGCATCAGGAACAGTGGTGCAAGGTAACCCTTACCTTAATAAAACCGGACGTGTGACTGATTTATCTGGAACTGGCTGGTCAGTGTTTGATGCACGTGCAACCTTGCGTCCGCAAGCACATACCGTAGATATTGGCTATCATTTGGATCAATATCAATTAAAGAGTGATACCAATAATACTACTGACTGGTCAACTGCTAGCAAGGGCATATTGAATGCATCTGCACGTGGCGAAACTATCACGCATGCACTTTATGTGCAGGACAAATGGCAGATTAACCCGCAGTGGGCACTTACCCTAGGTGGGCGCGGTGAGTATTGGCAGGCTGAAAATGGCATGAATACAACGACTATATCTAATGTATTACGCACCGCAAATTATAAAGATAAATATGAGGCTAAGTTCTCACCAAAAATCTCTATCAGTTTTGAGCCTGAGCCAGCATGGGGCTTCCGTGCAGCGTTTGGGCAGGCATTTCGCTTCCCTACGGTAAGTGAGATGTTTCAGCCTTTACAAAATGGTGCCACAGCCTACTTTGTTGAATCTAACCCTAATCTAAAACCAGAACAAGTGATTGCAGCAGAACTTACGGCCGAGCGGCGTTATGATCATGGTTTGATTCGAGCAAGCTTGTTCAGTGAGAATAAATATGACGCACTTATTTCACAAACCATTACCAATGGGCGTGCTATTCCTTACGACACCGGCACCTGTACCAGAAGCGTAGGCTGTAGCTTTGTGCAGAATGTTGACCATATCCGTACGCGTGGGTTAGAGCTGGCAACGCAGTGGCAAGATGTATTGATACATGGGTTGGATTTGCAGGGTAGCGCCACTTTCACCGAGGCGGAGGTGCTACGGAATGAGGCAGCGCCCACTACGGTTGGCAATAAGCCGCCACGTATCCCGCGTAGTATGTTAAAAGCCGTTGCAACATACCACAGCGGCAGTAATCTCACGTATAGTTTAGCAGCACGCTACAGTGGTCGCCAATATAATGCGCTGGATAACAGTGATGTTAATGATGGTACATTTGGTGCTGCCAGCAGGTTTTTTGTGCTGGATGCCAAGGCTAACTATAAGTTTGCCAAAGGTTATACGGCAAGCGTAGGCGTAGATAATTTAAATAATTACAAATCCTACGTGTTTCACCCTTATCCACAACGCACAGCCTATGTGCAATTGAAATTTGATTATTGATGATTAAATATTTACTGGCAATTGCTTTATTTTGTTGTGCATTACATGCAAGTGCACATGAAGACCATACTAAGCACCAGAGCTCAGCTATTGCTGTTAGTGTCGCCTTTGACTTCAAAGGTGCGCTATGGCGTGTGGCCGTGCAGGACGGGTTTTTACAAGTAAGCAAAAGCCTGGATATGGGATTATCTTTTTCAAAACCAATCAAAGTGAATCGTGAGCCACATAAAATTGGTGCAGACGGCGAGGCGCGCCCGAAGATAGCTATTTCACCAGAGGGTTATATCTACCTAACTTGGACTGAGGCGCTTAAGGCGCCGTTCTCAGGATATATCTGGTTTGCTCGGTCGATTGATTCAGGTAAAACGTTTGAAGCGCCATATGTTGTGCATCAAGATCGCAGCGAAATCACACATCGATTTGATTCACTTAATGTGAGCAGGTTCGGAAAAATCACCGTCACGTGGGTAGATAAGCGAGATTTATTGGCTGCTAAAGCAGCCAATAAACCTTATGACGGCGCCGCGATTTACTACGCTGTTTCTGACAATAAAGGCGTAAGTTTTTCATTGGAACAGAAGCTTGCCGATAGTAGCTGCGAGTGCTGTCGTATCGCCCTGACGAATAAACCTGATGGTACCGTCGCTGCGATGTGGCGTCATGTGTTTGAAGGGAGTGAGCGTGACCATATGATGGCCGAAATTCCAGCCAATCAAACCACTCCCCAGCCTAAGCGCGCAACCTTTGGCCGCTGGAAAGTGGATGGTTGCCCGCATCACGGTGCGGCGCTGGCTAGTGGTGGTGAGGGGGCTGACTGGTGGGGCTACCACATGGCGTGGTTTGATGGCGGTAATGATGATGCGGGGGCGAAAGCGACGCTATATTATGCACGTATGGATGGCGAAGCATGGGTGTCATCACCAGCCAAAAAATTTGGCAATATGAAAAAACAGGCTGGGCATCCGGCTTTGGCTGCAATTGGCGACAATGTTTGGTTGGTTTGGCGTGAAAAAGATCTAGACAAGCATCAAATCTGGTTGATGAAGTCTAGTGATGCAGGTAAAAGTTGGGATGTACCACATGTGCTGAGTGAGACCGCAGGTGTGGCTGATTACCCTGTGCTGTTGCAAAAAGATAAACAAATGTTTTTGTTATGGAACACCGTTACTGATGGGTTAAAAGTATTAGCTCTTTAGCGCTATTTTTCGTCTGTAGCAGGCTGTAACTATGTTATGTAGCGCACCATACTTTGGTGTTGTGGGTAAGCTCCATCCAAATTGCCCAAGCGCTTGCCGCACTCAGTAACACACCAGCTAAGCGCATGCCGTAAGGTTCAATGGTGTTGGTCTTGAGTTTTAGCCATAGCCATGGTGCTAAAAACAGGGACACGCTGGAACCTAGCGCAAAAGCTGACATGCTTAATGCACCGTCTAATGGGTTGCCGTTAAATGAGGCAATAATCAGTGCCGAATACAATAGGCCACAGGGCATGAGCGCCCACAGCATGCCGATATAGAAATGGCCGCCTTGCTTAGTGCTCAGTTTCTTCACATGTCCCCATATGTTACGCCCAGCACGATCTACCCAAATTGGCTGGCGTGCGTAGATGATTAACAATACACCCCAGAAAAATATCAATACATGGAAGAATGTCCACAATGGATGCAATATGCTGCTATAGCTAGACAGCCATGCGATGCTTTGGATCGCAAACGTGGCAATTGCCCCCAGCATGGCATATCCGCATAAGCGGCCAATATGGTAATGGTAAATGGCGTAAGGGGTTTGCGGTGACTGTGTGAGTGCGGTGCAGGCTGCGCCACACATGGCAACGCAATGCGGGCCACCTGCTATCCCCATCAGTAATGAGCTGTAAATAAGCGCGGTTTGCATTGCGCTACTATTTTTCCAGATTCACACCAGTGGCCGCATGGTTGCGCGCGAGAACGGCAGGTTCTAGCGCATTTTTCTCTTCAGTTGTGAGAGGCTTGTTAGTATGGAACTCTGAATTTTCATCGTGTGCTAATACTGGATCTTGCCCGTTCACGGCAATATATACAGTGGTTAAGCTAGCAACCACCACAATGGCTGGGCCACAGAATACTAGCCATGCATAACCAGACTTCCACCATTTTGCTTTTTCATTTTGCGTTTGCTTTGTTGACATAGGGTTACCTCTTTAGCGAGACATATAAAAAATAGACTTTTCAAATAGGCGCTCTTTTGAATCGTCCGCAACAATTTCAAATACCACTGGGTGTGAGCCGCTTTTAATCGAGCCATCTGTAATCTGCAAACTCACTGCCACCATTCTTGACTCTGCGGCGTTCACGGTAAATTCTGAATCAGAAGCTAAAGATAAGCCTTCGATGCCAGATACTGAAATATGATAAGTTTCAACATGCTCTGAAGCGTTGGTGATTTGCAGTTGATAAACGTTTTCTACTTTGCCGCCAGGTGCAATACGCGACATCACTCCGCGATCGCGAATCACATCTACCTTAAACGGAATGCGTGTAACTAGCGAGTAAACAAGCCCAGCACTCATCAGCAGCAACAGCGCGCTATAAATGAGTACACGAGGCCGTAAAATTTTCTTTAGCACCTGCTCTTGTGACCAGTGATTGGTAAGAGCGTTCTGTGTAGAAAAACGGATTAAGCCACGAGGGTACTCCATTTTGTCCATAATGCTATTACATGCATCTACACATAAACCGCAGCTAATGCACTCTTGCTGCAAGCCGTTACGGATATCAATACCGGTTGGACATACTTGTACACAGAAGCTGCAGTCAATGCAGTCACCCAAGCCAGTTTGCTTTGCATCCACCTTACGTGAACGGCCACTACGTGGTTCACCGCGCTCCTCATCATACGTGACGATTAGCGTGTCATTATCAAACATCGCGCTTTGGAAGCGTGCATACGGACACATGTGTTTACAGATCTGTTCACGCAGGAAACCAGCGTTACCGTAAGTGGCAAACGCATAGAAGCAGATCCAAAACGTTTCCCATGGGCTTAAGCTCCATTGAGAAATGTTATATATAAGATCGCGGATAGGGGTGAAGTAACCAAGGAAAGTAAAACCGGTCCATGCTGAAAAGCTGATCCACAGGGCATGCTTGATGGTTTTTTTTGATAGTTTATTGGTGTTAAGTTTGCTTGCGTCTAGACGTAGGCGCGAGGCGCGGTCACCTTCCACCTGCCGCTCTATCCATAAAAATATTTTAGTGTAAACGGATTGCGGGCATGCAAAACCGCACCAAAGCCTACCGGCAACGGCCGTAAATAAGAACAGGGCTAGGGCGGCAATAATTAAAATGACGACTAAATAAATAAGGTCTTGTGGATACAGCACCAAGCCGAAAATATAAAAACGGTGCGTACTAATATCTAATAGTACGGCTTGGCGTTGACCCCATTCCAGCCATGGCACACCATAGAACACAATCTGTGTAATCCAGATCATGGCCCAGCGCCAGTTTTTATAAAAGCCAGAGATGTTACGCGGGTAAATCTTCTGGTGTGGCTCGTACAATGACCTAGTGACTGGCTGTGCAGGGTCGTTAATGATAGGAATCGTTTTCTTTGGTGTACGTGGCTTAGTGGACACTTTAATTCAGACTTAATTAGAAGTTCGGTGAGTAAATACAAAAACGCCCACTATTTTAGCATAAGCCAAATAGCGGGCGTTAAGATGTTGTTTGTATTAAATTAATCTTAGCTAGTTTTTAGCCTTTGATTAATTATTTTACGTTAGAAAAACGCCAAACATAAGCAGCCAATACGTGAATTTGCTCAGGTGTCAGGCGTGATCCTTGTGCTGGCATTGTGTTATCTATGCCATTGTTAATCCGTTGGATAATCGCGGCTTCACCAGCACCGTGCAACCAGATGTTGTCTGTTAAGTTAGCTGAACCAATTGCTTGGTTGCCTTTGCCATCCGGGCCGTGACAAGCTGCACATGCGGCAAATTTTTCTTTACCTAATGCTGCGCGTTCAGCGTCATGCTCACTGTTAGATAAGCTCAACACATAGTTTGCTACGTTTTTAACGTCGTCAGCACTACCTATTGCTGCAGCCATAGGAGGCATCATGCCATGTCTACCGTTAGTAATGGTTTGCTTGATGGTTTCGTGTGAACCGCCATGTAACCAGTCGTTATCGGTTAGGTTAGGGAAACCTCTGCTACCGTGTGCGTCAGAGCCGTGGCATTGTGAGCAATTGTTCATGAATAAACGCTCACCGATAGCCATTGCTTTTGGATCTTGCGCAACTTCTTCACCTTTCATTGAGGTGAATTTTGCGTAGATTGGCGCAATACGGTCGTTGGTTTCTTTAACTTCTTGTTCATACTGTTTAAGCGCAGTCCAGCCAAGTTTACCTTGGTAAGTACCCAAGCCAGGGAACAGGAATAGATAAATTGCACCGAATACGCAAGTGATAATGAACATCCACATCCACCATCTAGGCATAGGGTTGTTCATTTCAATGATGTCTTCATCGTACACGTGGCCAGTTGATTCACCAGTGTGCGCCGCATCATGTGACTTGCTTGTCATAAATAGTATCGTTAAGCAGAACACGATACCGCCAATCACGATTGCCGAAATAAAGTACGGCCAGAAATCGCTTGTAAAATCACTCATTCTTCATCTCCCTCAAGCGGCAATCTTGCCGCTTCGTCAAAGTCTTTTTTATGCCGCCCAGACCAAGCCCAGACCCAGATACCGATAAAGGTAACTAGGGCTGCGACTGTGGCGATGCTGCGTAAACCAATAGTGTCCATAATTCAGTTGCTTATTGTTTAAGCGCTGTACCAAGCACTTGCAAGTAGGCGATTACGGCCTGCATTTCTGTTTTTCCATAAACATCGTTAGCTGCGCTCTTGATTTCGGCATCAGCATATGGAACACCAGCGATTTTTAAAGCGCGCATGTGTGCAGGCAAGTTTTCCGCATCTACTAGGTTTTTCTCAAGCCATGGGTAGGCTGGCATAACAGACTCAGGCACCAAATCACGAGGGTTAATCAAGTGAATGCGATGCCATTCATCACTGTAACGGCCACCTACACGTTGTAAGTCTGGGCCTGTACGTTTACTACCCCATTGGAATGGGTGGTCGTAAACAAACTCACCAGCGACAGAGTAGTGACCGTATCTCAATGTTTCAGCTTTAAATGGGCGAATCATTTGTGAGTGGCAGTTGTAGCAGCCTTCACGGATGTAAATGTCGCGCCCAGCTAATTGCAGAGCTGTGTAAGGTTTTAAGCCTTCCACTGGTTGCGTGGTTGATTTCTGGAAGAATAGCGGTACGATTTCCACCAAGCCACCAAATGAAACCACAACCAAAATCAAGATCACCAATAAGAAACTATTGGTTTCAATTTTTTCGTGGGTAAAGCCTTTTTGTTCTTTATCTGACATTTTCGATCTCTTAAGCATGAACAACTGTTGAAGGGATTCTGGCGCTAGCAGGCTGCCCCATTTGAACTGTTTTAATTACGTTCCACAACATGATTGCCATGCCGCTCACGTACATCAAGCCACCAACCATACGGATTACGTAGAATGGATGCATTGCTTTAACAGACTCAACAAATGTGTAAGTTAATGTACCGTCGTCATTCATCGCACGCCACATTAGACCAGCAGTAACGCCTGAGATCCACATTGCAGTGATGTAAAGAACTACGCCGATTGTTGCTAACCAGAAGTGCAATTCAATTGCTTTCTTGCTGTACATTTGTTTTACACCCCACAAGCGAGGTACCAAGAAGTACAGTGAACCCATAGATACAAAACCAACCCAACCTAAAGCACCTGAGTGCACGTGGCCAACAGTCCAGTCTGTGTAGTGTGAAAGTGAGTTAACGGTTTTAATCGCCATCATTGGGCCTTCAAACGTACTCATACCGTAGAAAGACAATGAAACGATCAGGAAGCGTAAGATAGGGTCATCGCGCAGTTTGTGCCATGCACCAGACATGGTCATCATGCCGTTAATCATACCGCCCCAGCTTGGTGCTAATAGGATTAAAGACAGTACCATACCTACTGATTGTGTCCAGTCAGGTAGTGCGGTGTAATGTAAGTGGTGTGAACCTGCCCACATGTAAGTGAAAATCAAACCCCAGAAGTGAACGATAGACAAGCGATATGAGTACACTGGGCGCTCAGCTTGCTTAGGAATGAAGTAGTACATCATGCCCAAGAAGCCAGCTGTTAAGAAGAAACCAACCGCATTATGACCATACCACCATTGGATCATTGCATCTTGTACGCCAGCGTAAGCTGAGTATGATTTCATCCATTCGGCAGGGATTGCAGCACTGTTAACGATGTGCAAGATTGCTACCACAATGATAAATGCACCGTAGAACCAGTTTGCAACATAAATGTGTTTGATTTTTCTTTTTGCGATAGTGCCAAAGAAAACAATGGCGTACATCACCCAAACTACCAGTAGTAGTAAGTCGATAGGCCACTCTAGCTCTGCATATTCTTTAGCTTGAGTGTAGCCCAAAGGTAAAGAGATGATTGCTGCGATAATGACGGCCTGGTAACCCCAGAATGAGTAGCGAGCCAACATCGGAAATGCTAGTTTAGCTTGGCTGGTACGTTGTACTACATAGTACGACGTAGCAAACAGTGCACAGCCACCAAAAGCAAAAATAACTAAGTTGGTGTGCAACGGACGTAAACGTCCAAAGCTGGTCCATGGCAGTCCTAAATTTAATTCAGGAAATGCCAGTTGTGAGGCAACAATCACCCCCATTAACATTCCAAGAACTCCCCAAACTACCGCCATTACGCTAAACCGGCGTATGACGTAGTCGTCGTAAAACGTTTCTACATTATTAGTGCTCATTACTTTCATCCTTAAATAAAACCAAATCATATTCATGACTAGTGGCGGGCCCTAGCGCCGTAGTCATATCAGCATCCGTTTCAATTCTAAACAATAGTGCACGTGCTTTAATCGCGGAATTATACAACGTAATCTTTGCTTTTACATTGGATTTAGCGACTTTTTGTATGCATTTATATGAATCAATTCACGAACTGTAATGCTTGTTTACATTAAATATTTTTCAGAATTTAAAGTGGCAAGTAGTGATCAATTAATAAACCTGCAAATAATAGGGTTAAATAAATAATGGAGTACCTGAACGTGCGCTTAGCTAGCGCATCGGAGTAGTGCAGGTAGAGTTTGATGACGTAAGCCATGAAAATAGCATCTAACAGCAACACAGAGCTTAAATAAATCATGCCGCTCATGCCCAAGCCGTAAGGCATGAGCGAGACTGCTACTAAAATTACGGTATAGAGCAGAATATGTAACAAGGTAAAGTTCTCACCATGGGTTACAGGTAACATTGGCATGCCAACTTTGGCATATTCCTCTCTGCGATATAGCGCGAGTGCCCAGAAGTGCGGAGGGGTCCAAGCGAAAATGATTAAGAACATAATCAGTGACTCTGGTGAAACAGTGTTGGTAACAGCGGCCCAGCCCAAGATTGGTGGCATTGCGCCCGAGGCACCGCCAATAACGATATTCATCGGCGTGGCCGGTTTAAGGAAAATGGTATAAATCACGGCATAGCCTACAAATGTAGCTAGGGTTAACCACATGGTAAGTGGGTTTACATAAAAATAAAGGATTGCCAGCCCGGTGCCGCCGAGTAGCGTGGCAAATATCATGGTTTCACCTGATGACACTTGTCCTGTAGGCAGGGGGCGGGCGCGAGTACGAGCCATGTTGGCGTCAATTTTGTGTTCAATCAGGCAGTTAAACGCTGCCGCCGCACCTGATGCAAAAGCTACGCCCAAGGTTGTTGCAACCAGTAGCGGTAGCGCTACCATATTAGGTGTAGCTAAAAACATACCAATCAGTGCGGTGAACACAATGAGCGAGGTCACGCGCGGTTTGCACAGAGGGAAGAAATTTTTTAATCGCGGAACGAGTGCTTTAATTTGGCCCATGACGTTAACGTGCATGTGTAGCTCACTTTTAAGTTTTTGCGTGGTCATGTTGATGCTCCGTGATTTTAGAGTTAATAACGATGGTGGTGATTACCAGTAATGCTGCACCTAGGTTGTGCAGTACTGCCAATACTAAGGGTAAGTGGAGAATAAGATTGGCGATACCGATCATGATTTGTGCGGTTAACAGGCATAGTAGCAGTAGTGCTATTTTTCTAAACGCAGGTACTTTAATAAGTTGCACAATCAATAACGTAATATAAATAAACGTGATTAGCGCGCCCATTCTATGCGTCCATTGAATGGCTGTCAGTGATGCCAGTGTTAAATTGCCACCATTGGCACTTTGCCCGAGTTCGCGCACCAGATGGAACGCATCGCTAAAGTTCATTTCTGGGACCCAGTGGCCATGGCAGGTAGGAAAGTCGGTACAGGCTAGCGCTGCATAGTTGGTACTAGTCCATCCGCCTAACAATACCTGCAGTAGCAATATGAGTATTGCACCACGTACCATCAGTTTTAAGTGTGGTGGGGTGGGCGGTATATTGTGATGTGCGGCCCAATGCCGGTGAGCTAGCCATGTAAGTAGGCCTAGTGTGGTAAGCCCACCTAGTAAATGTGCGCTGACAATTACCGGTTTTAATAGCATGGTAACTGTCCACATCCCCAGCATGGCTTGAAATATGATAATGATAAGCAACGCTGTGGTGAGCGCTGGGTTTACTGTTAATTGGCGTTTGTTGCGCCATCCCAGCACAAAGATTGCCAGTACCACTAAACCTAGCGAGCCTGCTAAGTATCGATGCGCCATTTCTTTCCACGCCTTGGCGGTTTCAACAGGTTTATCTGGATGGAGTGTCTGTGCTTGCTGAATCGCAGTTTCACTTTGTGGGGCAGTGAGGGTGCCGTAGCAGCCGGGCCAGTCTGGGCAGCCTAGCCCTGCATCAGATAATCTGACATAAGCGCCCAGCACGACAACGCATAGTGCGAGTATGGCGCCAAACAGGCATAAATTTTTAAATAGCTTGTAGCCCATGACTAGCCCGTCCAAGAGTACTTCATTAAACGCGTGATATCTTTACGCACCAGTGCAGGTGATGTAGATGCTTGGTAGCTCATAATGAGCTGGCCCAGCGGGTCGCTCAGGTAAATTCTATTCGTGTTGATCGCGGCCTCATTGTCTATATTGAATTGCTTGCTGAACGCAATGACATCGTCCGCCGGCTGATTGATGATTAATAGCTCTGGATAGTTGCGTCCAATATCAGCAACATCCTGTGAGGTCGTAATTAACACGCGCTGCATACGTGGGATTTCTTTATATAAAGAAACATGCAGCTGCCGCATTTGGTGCAGCTTGTTTTTGCATTGGAGGTCACATTCTGCGGTGACATAAACCATGCTCCATTTATCTTTGAGCAAGCTAGCGCTCACCTTGGTGCCATTATTATTGATGAGTGTCTGGTCGATAGATAATGCCCTAGGAGGTGACACTAACTCACCCACGCTTTCTCCCTTGGGGCGCCAGTCCAGTTTGTACATCGCGATCACAGCGATGATAGGGATAATAAAAAAAATCAACATGCATAAGAGTATTAGGCGGCCTCTACGTTGCTGGTTGAGATACTCAGTGCTGCCCATGGCCGTATTTATCATATGATTTTGCCTATATTTTGGTATTGTTGGCTTTTTTAATGCTGGTGAATAAGAAAATAAGTACGCTAGCCAGCGCAAACCCAAACCATTGGTAAGCGTAACCTATGTTGGTTGTAATCTTACTGGTAGGCAGTTGCCAGTTGCGGACAAAGCCACCAGCATTACTTTTGGCATCTAATTTAATCACCAGCGGCAATATGTGAATAGGCACGATTTTTTGGTAACGCTCCATATCCATATGTTGCCAGATGACATTCCATGTGTTTTTTTGTGGCTCACTTTCCAGTGTAAAAATCTTACTGCTAGGCACCCAGACTAAACCAATGACTTCTAGTGCTTGATTGGGCGTGCTGATGGTTGGTAAATCCGTATGGGTTGCACTGCCCGCTACCCAGCCTCTGTTAACCAATACAAAATCGTTGCTGCCATCAAGCTTGAATGGGGTGATGACATGAAAGCCTGCCACATTGTTTTCTACTTGGTTGTCGAGCAGAATTTGGTACTCGGTTTCATAGTGGCCTTTTATTTTCACTTTTTTGTATTTCCAAGTGTCTAGTTGGTCGAAGTTTCTTGGGAGGCTTAATGCGTCCTGATCCAGTGAACGATTGTAGCTAGATTGGATTTCTGTGCCTAACTGCGCTTTGTGATATTGCCATAAGCCTAGTTTGATAAATAGTGGTAAGCAAATCATTAGAATTAATAAGCCTTGCCATGAAGGGCGCAGTAAGTAATTTCCTAATCTAAATTGCATTTGTGTGATGTGCATCGCATAATGACTTAACTAAACTGATAGGACATGATTATGATATTCAAAGTTGTTATTGTGTTGGTGCTGTTTGTCATCATTGCTAGCTTGTTTTCAGCATTGTATTTTTTGGCCAAAGATAAAGATGCTGGGGTGCGTACGGTAAAAGCATTGACCATACGTATCGGTCTTTCTATTACCTTGTTTGTGTTTTTGTTGATCGGGTATTACTTTAATTGGATTCCACATGCTGCTACCTAAGGTTTGCGTAAAGTAACTTATTAATTTAGCAGTGTTAGTTCTAAATAAGCGGTGCATATGCACCGCTTATTTTTTGAGGGTGTTATAGCCAGTAAACAAAAATAAATAGACCTAGCCAGACCACGTCTACAAAGTGCCAATACCAGGCAACACCTTCAAAGCCAAAATGACTTTTAGCCGAGAAGTGCCCTTGCATTGAGCGTAACAAAATCACAATCAGCATGATGGTGCCTAATGTAACGTGGAAGCCGTGAAAGCCGGTCAGCATGAAAAATGTTGCACCATAAGCGCCGCTGCCCAACGTTAGCCCCATGTGGGTATAGGCTTCGTGATACTCGAAGGCTTGGCAGACCAAGAATGCAGTGCCTAAAGCCACGGTTAGAAATAAACCGAAAATCAGTTGTTTGCGATTGTCTTTAAGTAAGCCCCAATGTGCCCAAGTAATGGTTGCGCCTGAGCTGAGCAGTAATGCGGTATTGATGGCGGGTAAGCCCCATGCAGCCATTGGTGTGAGTGTGCCCGGTTTGTACTCAGTCCCTAATACCGTGCCGCCTGGCCCCGCAGATGGCCACGTGCCTAAGAAGTCTTTATACGGGGTGAATATGGGGTCGAACGCTGCAAGGTCTGGTACCGAAATAATGCGCATATAGAATAGCGCGCCAAAGAATGCGGCAAAAAAAGCCACTTCGGAGCAAATAAATACGATCATGCCGATACGAAAGGATTTATCTTCCCATTTTTTATATTGGCCGGTGACGCTTTCAACCACGACTGCACTTAACCATTTAAAGGTCATCAGTAAAATGATGGCTGCGCCTATATACATCATCCATTTACCTGGTGTTTGCAGGTAGGCAAGATCTTTGTTTTTATCAGTAGCTACACTAAAAATAAAACCGGACGCGAGTGTGAGTAACCCTGCTGATAAAGTGACAGGATATAAAGCGCCATGTGGGACATAGTAATGATTATTTGAATGTGTTGTCATGCATAAGCTCCCCATTACATTATTTAACTTACTTGTAGCTAAAATAAAATCAATAAATGATGGCTATTGTTTTATCTAGGCCTGTATGTGTGCGTTATTTCTCAATTTAATTACCTGTGTTCTACTCTCTATTTACTTGGATGCTTATTTATCTGCACTGAAAAATGCGTAAGATAAAGTCATCTCTTTTACTTCTGCAGGTATGTCTGGGCTTACAAAGAAACGTAAGGGCAATAGCTTCGTTTCTCCCGGATTTAGCGCCTGCCTTTCAAAACAAAAACATGCTAACTTTTTAAGGTGGGCAGCAGCCACGCCCGGAGTTACGCTAGGTACTGCTCTGCCTGCTACTACTTTACTTGTGATGTTCTTCGCTTCAAACAATACGGTTTCCACTTTGCCAGGGTGTACCTTGATGCTGGATTGTTTAGGATAAAAGTTCCAACCTAACCCTGGCATGGTGCTAGTGGTAAATTGCACGGTTATCCAGCGTGTTTCATCTACCTTGGTGTTATTTAGCTCACTCGCCGTGCTCTTGGTTTTGCCATTTAACCCTGTCATCGTGCATAACACGTCATATATTGGTACTAATGCAAATGCAAACAAAAGTGCTGCTACGACTATCCATACCATTTTGTAGCCTAGCTTTTTGTTAGCTGCCGCCCTTAGCTCCGTGGGGCTGAGGGCGGTTTTGTTTGCATCTATTTCCATATGGTAAACATTGATGCCAAGTACCAAATAAATGCAATCACAGCTAAAACAATGGCTACTGTCTTGTTTTTATCACTTCTGGAAGTATCTTGATTTTTCATATCAATTAAGTGACTCTTTTATCCTATTTAATAATCGGTTGCTCTGTGAAGCTATGGTAAGGCGGAGGGGATGACAATGTCCACTCCAGTCCTTCTGCGCCTTCCCATACTTGGTCTGTTGCTTTTTGCCCGCCTTTGACTGTACTGATAATGTTATAAACAAAGATCAGTTGGGATAAACCGAGTACAAAGGCCGATATGGATGAAACCATATTGAACTCTGCAAACTGCAATGCGTAGTCTGGAATGCGGCGTGGCATGCCGGCTAGGCCTAAGAAGAATTGCGGAATGAAAGTAAGGTTAAACGAAATAGCAGTGAGCCAGAAGTGTAGTTGACCCAGTTTTTCGTTGTACATGTGCCCGGTCATTTTTGGCAGCCAGTAATAAACCCCAGCCATAATGCCCATGATCCCGCCAGCAAATAGTGTGTAGTGGAAGTGTGCTACAACAAAATAACTGTTGTGATATTGTGCATCGGCTGCAACGTCAGCGAGTACTAAGCCAGTTAAGCCACCGATACCAAATAGGATAATCCAGCCTACCGTAAATAGCATTGGCGTTTCAAAGCTCATCGAGCCGCGCCACATGGTTTTAATCCAACAGAAGAACAACACCGCTAGCGGTAGTGAAATAGCCATGGTGCTGTACATGAAGTAAAGCAGTGCAGGTACCGGCATGCCAGCAGTAAAGAAGTGATGCGCCCATACCACTACTGACATTGCACCAATTGCCCATAGTGAATAAACCTGCGCTTTATAGCCATACATCGGTTTACGTGAGAACGTTTGTAAGATTTGTGGAATAAAGCCCCATACCGGCAGCAGCAAAATATACACTTCAGGATGGCCAAAAAACCAAAATAAGTGCTGGAACATGATGGGGTCACCACCACCCGCTGCGTCAAAAAAGTGTGTGCCAAAGTGACGGTCTGTCAACAGCATGGTAACTGCACCTGCTAGTACAGGTATCGTTGCGATTAACAAGAATGCCGTAATCAGCCAGCCCCATGCAAACATCGGCATTTTCATGAGTGTCATACCGGGTGCGCGCATATTAAACAAAGTAACGATAATATTGATGGAGCCCAATACAGAAGAAATACCTAGCAAGTGCACCGCAAAGATTGCAAAATCTACGCCTATACCACCTTGAATAGAGAGTGGTGGGTAGAATGTCCAGCCGGTTGCCAGTGCGCCATCGCCAATGCCGAATAGTGCTAGGGTAAATGGCAGCGTGAGTAAAATTGCAGATGGTGGCAGTAACCAAAAGCCCCAGTTGTTCAAACGCGGCAGCGCCATGTCTGGCGCACCAATTTGCAATGGCAGCATCCAGTTAGCAAAGCCGGTTGCCGCAGGCATGAGCGCAGCAAAAATCATAATCAATGCATGCACACCGATGAGTTGGTTAAAGAAATCCGGCTTAATTAATTGCAGGCCTGGCTGAAACAACTCGGCACGAATGCCAAGTATCATTGATCCGCCCACCAAGAACATAATCAGTGAGAAGGTCAGGTACATGGTACCGATATCTTTATGATTGGTGGTAGTTAGCCAGCGCATGATCCCGGTCGGGTGGTCAGTGTGCTCATCATGATGTGCGACTGTAGTAGTGCTCATAACTCTCTCCTGTACCTGTGTTTATTGACGTGCGGCTTTAACCTGTGCGGGTTGAAGAACATCACCCACACTGTTGCCTAGCGCGTTGCGTTCATAAGTGATGACAGCAGCAATTTCGGTGTCATTTAATAGTGCTTTCCATGCTGGCATCACACGTATCCCATTGAGTACACGATCTAAATGGCTGTCGGGTAGATATTTGCCACTAGCATCAAAAATAGGTGAAGTTGCAATTTTGCTGCCGGTGAGTGCGGGGAACGCTGGTGGCAAGCCTGCACCAGACACTTGGTGACATACTGCACAGTTTTTATCATAGACGGCCTTTCCTTGCGCGATTAACTCGTCTTTGCTCCACTCTTTATCTGCGCCAGCAGCTTGTGCAGTGATTTCTTTCTGCTTGAGATCTACCCATGCTGCGTATTCGGCTTTAGGTAGCGCATCAACCACAACAGGCATATAGCCGTGGCCTTTTCCGCATAGCTCCTTACATTGGCCGCGATAAGTGCCAGCTTTATCAACCTGCACCCAAGTTTCACGGATAAAGCCCGGAACGGCAACACGTGATGAGCCAAATTGCGGCACCCACCAGTTGTGCAGTACGTCAGTTGATGTCATGAGTATGCGTACCTTGGCGCCAACCGGAAGCACCAGTCGGTTATCTACATCTAGCAGGTATGGGCTCTTAGGATCGTCAACGGGAGGCACTGTGCCGTTTACTTGGTCTTGAGGAGTAGATAGAGTGCTGGTGAACTTAATGCCTTTGGCATCTACGAGGCCATTTTGGTTCCCCTTGTCTGTATTGCCTATGTACTCATATTGCCAGCGCCATTGGGAGCCAGTGATTTTAATCATCATGTCGGACTCGTTTTTGGTGTCCTCCATCATCACTACGCTGTGGTAGGCCGGAATGCCCATGATGACAAAGTCAATCACGAGCAGAATAACAAAGGGAATCAGTGTCCAGAAAATTTCTGTCGCGGTTGACGGTGCTTTGTCTACAACTGCTTGATGACCAGCGCTCTTGCGGTGTTTGATCAGTGAGTAAATCATGATGGCGAGTACCACAACAAAAATCACGGCAACGATCAGCATGAATTTATTGTGTACATGTAGTGTATCAAGTGCCATCGGGGTGACTGGCTCAGGAAAGTTCCAGCGAATCTCAGCAAACACTTGCGGTGCTGTGAGTAACAAAAGTAAACCGAAACCAATCTTTTTCATAGCCTGCTTCAACATACCTTCTCCCAAAACAAAAACCATTAAACGATTTTTAAATCTTGCTTCAGTTGCTTGGCGATGACTTCTCGCTCTTCTTTGTTGATGTAACGACTGCCAAATTCGACTTCCTTGCCATGTGAGCCAATGAAAATCGCGGTTGTACCGTCTAAGGATTCGTGTAATGTCACCCTTATCCAGTAACGTTGAAAAGTGAATTTCTCAAAACTTTTATAACTGTATTTCTCTATTACCACATCATCATTAACGATTTTGATGCTTTCAAAATCACCATAATGCAGGTAAGCATCGATTAGCACGTATGCGAGTACGATGATTTCTATCCCGGCAAATGGCAGTACCAACCAAGCCCCTGCTAACGTAAACCCGATGGTAATTGTCGTTGTGATGGTGAAAACACCAACAAACAACCAAACAAATCCCGTTGGGGATAGCGAGTTATTTGGCTTTGCAATCAATATGTTGCCATCTGAGCCAGAAACCGTCATGCATCATCCAAGCCTTACGTTTAAATTGATGATTTGCTAACACAATTTCACATGCGTCAATTTGACGCATGTCAGAAACTAGCATAAAAAAATTAATTACTCAAGAGAATTTGTTACAGATTTGAAACAAATAGAAATATTTTTGAAAGGTTTTGTCAGCGTATGCACTCTTGGGAAAATGTGCAATTTGAGGCTGGGATTATGTGTGCAGCGCGTTGCTAATAAGTCGCCATGTGTAACGCTGTTGCTACTTTTGAGCAAGAAATATTTTAGTCGTCATCTTCTAAAATACGCTTGCCTTCATCTTCGATATCTTCAAATTGACCACGGTAAATTGCCCACCATAGACCACCAAGGACGACGAGCGCCATGATGACTGAGAGTGGAATAAGTACAAATAATATGTCCATGACGAGCTCCTTTATTGATCGCTATGCGTGTCGGTTTCTGGTGATGCAAATTTAGTTAAGCGCAGTGCATTAGCCACCACAATCAGCGAGCTAACAGCCATACCCAGACCCGCCAGCCATGCAGATAGTATGCCAAAAAATGCCAGTGGGATGCTGATTAAGTTATAGACAATCGCCCAAGCGATGTTTTCTTTAATAATCTTCATGGTTTGTTTGGCATGGCGAATCAGGTGCGGAATCTGACTGATGTCGCCGTTTAAAAATACATAATCAGCATGCGCCAGTGTAAGCGGCACCCCTTTGCCCATGGCGATAGATACATGGGCGCTGGCTAAAATAGGTCCATCATTCAGGCCGTCGCCCACCATCAATACTTTCTTGCCTTCACGTTTGAGTGCTTGCAGGCGTAAAAGTTTGTCTTCTGGACTACATGCGGATTGGTATTGTGAAATGCCAATCTGAGTGGCGGTGTTTTCAACTGCACTTGAGCGGTCGCCAGAGAGTAGTTCGATAGCGAGCTTGGCTTCCTTTAACGAGGCGATAGCGAGCGCGGCATTGTGTTTGATGGCTTCTTGTAAAGTAAAAGTTGCTAGCCAGCCTTGCTTGTTTGCTAAATACACTTGTTGAGTGTTGCTGTCATTTTCTGCAATACCGCAGAAAATTGCTGAGCCTAGCTTGAGCTCGTTGCCAATACCGCTGTGTTCAAGTAGCGAAGCATCGGTAGCATTGATCGTAGCGCTAATGCCGGCGCCAGATGTTTCTTCAATGCCATTTAACTCGATTTCAGGTGTGGGTAAGTCACTAGCCTTGTGGGCGTTAACCAGTGCGCGCGAAATCGGGTGCATGGAGTGCTGTGCAACGGCTGCGGCAAGCGTCAAGGCTGCTGACTCGGTTAGCCCGGCTTTAGTTGCGATGGCTTTAATTTGAATGTGGTCTTCTGTCAGCGTGCCGGTTTTATCAAAAATAATCGTATCGACGTCTGCAATGTTTTCAATCGCCTGGATGCGTTTAATTAAAATGCCGCGTTTCACAAAAGCGCTGGCGCTGGCGAGCATGGCTGCCGGTGTGGCTAATGAGAGCGCGCATGGGCAGGTGACAATCAGGACGGCGGCAGCTGTCATTAAAGCGCGTCCGTGGTCTATATTCCATAGTAATGCGGCTGCAATGGCGGCACTTAACATCACAAAAATCAGGAAAGGGCGGGCAACACGGTCTGCTAGTTTTGATAGGCGTGGCTTCTCAACGGCGGCATTGTTGATGAGGTTAACAATTTGACCATATTTGGTAGATTCACCAATGGTGTTGAGCGTGATGCATACAGGCTTGCGCAGGTTGTAGCTGCCGGCAATTACCTCATCATGTAGGTTTTTCTGGATAGGGGTAGATTCGCCAGTGAGTAGAGATTCGTCGACACTGGTATTGCCGCTAATGATTTTTCCGTCAGCCGGAAAAGCCTCGCCAATCTGCACGCGGACAATGTCGCCCACTTTTAGCTTGGTATTTAGCACACGTGCAAATGTGCCATCCGGGTTTTGCCGTTCTGTGTTTTCAGGAATACGGCTGGCGAGATTGTCTAGCGCGCCCAGTGTTTTGCGATGCAGCTTTACTTCAACCAAGCGCGCAGAAAGTAAAAAGAATACGAACATGGTGAGTGAATCAAAATACACGGTATTGCCCCACCAGCCGCTGGGGTCAAACGTGGCGGCTGAACTCACAATAAAGGTGATGATAATACCCAGTGCCACAGGCAGATCCATACTGATTTGCTTTTGCTTCAGGTCGCGCAATGCATTGCTGAAGAATGCGCTGCTGGAGAATAGCAGTACCGGTAGACTGAGTAGCCACGATGCCCAGTTCAGTAAGTGCAATATGTCGCTAGAAATTTCGCCTGGCGTTGTAAAGTAGGTTGGGCTGGCGTACATCATGACTTGCATCATGCAGAAGCCGGACACCATCCAGCGCCAAAACGCTGCTCTTTGCTTTTGTAGTGAGACTAGGTCATCTTCATGTTGGGTGGCGGGGAATGCGCTGTAACCTAAATCATGAATGGCAGTTAGTATTTTGGAGGGCAGGGTTGCACTAGGCGACCACACCACCACCGCACGCTTTTTGGACATGCTCACGCGCGCACTAACAATGCCCGGTGTTGATTTCAAGCCTTGTTCAATAATGCCGGAGCATGCAGCGCAGCGTAATCCATCCAGTAGCAAGTCAGATTGCACTAATTGCTGTGAGGATTGTATGTCTTGATTTAGCACTGGCTGGCTAAACGCTTGCCATTGGTCTTCGGTATCTAAAATCGTCCAAGCTGCGTTGGATGGCGTGTCTTCAGCACTGAAAGTATTGGTAAGCAAAAATCCACTCCATGCAATGGCATTGTCAAAAGACTGTTAATTCAATTGCCATTTAAATAACGAATTAATACTTTGTATTATATATTGAAAAGTGAATATTCAGCCCCACGTTAGCTGCAGAAAAGCATTTAAACCTTAGAGTGATAATAGGAGAAATCTGTGCGCTTTGATAAATTAACGACTAAATTCCAACAAGCGATTAGCGATGCGCAAAGCTTGGCTTTGGGCGCTGATAATACCGCAATTGAATCACAACATTTACTGCAGGCATTACTGCAGCAGGAAGACGGCGGTACCGCATCACTATTGGCGCGAGCCGGTGTGCAACTGAATCAGCTGAAAACAGGCTTAACTGCAGCCATTGCCAATTTACCTAAATCAGCTGACGCCAGCGGTGAAGTGGCCATTTCACGTGATTTGAATAATCTGCTGAATGTTACCGATAAACTTTCGCAAAAGCGCGGCGATGCTTATATCGCAAGCGAGATGTTTTTATTAGCCTTGGCTGATGATAAAGGCGAAACCGCAAAGTTACTCAAAAAAAATGGCTTAACTAAGGCCGCACTGGAGGCTGCGGTGCAAGCGGTGCGCGGTAATGAAAATGTAGATAATCAGGAAGCCGAAGGCCAACGCGAATCTCTAAAAAAATATACGATAGATTTAACCGAGCGTGCGCGCCTTGGCAAGTTAGACCCAGTAATTGGCCGCGATGATGAAATCCGCCGTGCGATTCAAGTGTTGCAACGTCGCACCAAAAACAACCCGGTGCTGATTGGCGAGCCTGGTGTAGGTAAAACTGCGATTGTAGAAGGTTTGGCGCAGCGCATTGTTAATGGCGAGGTGCCAGAGTCGCTAAAAGGCAAGAAAGTACTGTCATTGGATATGGCAGCCTTACTAGCAGGTGCTAAATACCGTGGTGAGTTTGAGGAGCGTTTGAAATCTGTGCTGAAAGAGCTGGCGCAGGATGAAGGTCAAACCATCGTGTTTATTGATGAAATTCATACCATGGTAGGCGCTGGTAAAGCAGAGGGCGCGATGGATGCAGGCAATATGCTGAAGCCCGCTTTGGCGCGTGGTGAATTGCACTGCGTGGGTGCGACTACTTTAGATGAATACCGCAAATATATTGAAAAAGATGCGGCGCTGGAGCGCCGTTTCCAGAAGGTATTGGTGGATGAGCCTTCTGTGGAGGCGACCATTGCCATATTGCGCGGCTTGCAAGAGAAGTATGAGTTGCATCATGGTGTGGAAATTACCGACCCTGCGATTGTGGCCGCCGCTGAGTTGAGCCATCGCTATATTACAGACCGATTCTTGCCCGATAAGGCGATTGATTTGATTGATGAAGCGGCAAGCCGCATCAAGATGGAGATTGATTCCAAACCTGAGGTGATGGATAAGCTGGAGCGTCGCCTGATTCAGCTCAAAATTGAGCGTGAAGCGGTGCGCCGTGAAAAAGACGAGGGCAGCAAAAAGCGCTTTGAGTTGATTGAAGAGGAAATCGGCAAGCTGGAGAAAGAGTACGCTGATTTAGAGGAAATCTGGAAAGCAGAGAAGGCGCAGGTGCAGGGCTCTGCTCACATTAAAGAGGCGATTGAAAAAGTAAGATTCGAGATAGAGGAAGCCACGCGTAAGGGCGATTGGCAGAAAGTCTCAGAGCTACAGTATGGCAAGTTGCCGCAACTGGAAACGCAGCTGAAACAAGCGTCAACTGCTGAGGTGAGTGTAGATTTAACCAAACACAAAATGCTGCGCACTGAAGTAGGCGCAGATGAAATTGCTGAAGTGGTGAGCCGTGCCACTGGCATCCCTGTCAGCAAGATGATGACGGGAGAGCGTGAAAAATTGTTGACGATGGAAGCGAAATTGCATGAGCGCGTTGTGGGGCAGGATGAAGCGGTGCGCTTGGTTTCTGACGCGATTCGCCGCTCACGCTCTGGTTTAGGTGATCCAAATCGACCTTATGGCAGCTTCTTGTTTTTAGGCCCTACCGGTGTGGGTAAGACTGAGTTATGTAAGTCTTTGGCCAACTTTTTGTTTGACTCAGAAGACCACTTGATTCGTATCGATATGAGTGAGTTTATGGAGAAACACTCTGTTGCGCGCATGATAGGTGCGCCCCCTGGTTATGTGGGTTATGAAGAGGGCGGAACCTTAACCGAAGCAGTGCGTCGCAAGCCTTATAGCGTGATTCTGCTGGACGAGGTGGAGAAAGCACATCCGGATGTATTTAATGTGTTGCTGCAAGTGTTGGATGATGGTCGTTTGACCGATGGTCAAGGTCGCACAGTGGACTTTAAAAATACCGTGATTATCATGACCTCTAACCTTGGCAGCCAAATGATACAAAGCATGAGCGACCAGGACTATCAATTGGTGAAATTGGCGGTGATGGGCGAAGTGAAAACGCATTTCCGGCCTGAGTTTGTGAACCGGATTGACGAGGTTGTGGTGTTCCATGCGCTGGGTGAAGAGAACATTAAATCTATTGCCGCAATTCAGTTGCAATACCTTGCTAAACGCTTGGCTGCAATGGATATGCAGCTAGAACTGACAGATGCTGCCGTTGCCGAAATTGCAAATGCAGGGTTTGATCCTGTGTACGGTGCTCGACCTTTGAAACGCGCAATACAGAGTGAAATAGAGAATCCGTTGGCACGTGAAATTTTGGCAGGGAATTTTATTGCTAAAGACATTGTCAAAATCGACGTGAGGGCTGGGAAGCTGGTGTTTTCAAAAGCGACTACTTAGCCTGTGATAATGGCAGGCCTTCGTAAAGGAGCGGGTTAATCGATATTGCGTTGATCAAAAAGTTGAGCCTAGCCACGTTAACGATGTTGTTTGCGGTGGCTGGCGAGTCCTATGCAGAGCCTAGCCGGCATGAGCAAGAGGCCTTTAATCACGAAGCTTTTAATCTGGAGCCTGAGGTTATTAAAGCTTTGCTCCTGCAGGCGGCAAGTGCAGAGCACGATACAAAGGGCTTGGAGAGCGATTGGCAGGCCGCGCGGCTGTACTGTCAGGCGTCGCGCCTAGGCAGTGCCGAGGCGCAGTTCAGGCTCGGTATGCTGTATGCCGCCGGCAAGGGTGTGCCTGCTAACCGTGACTTGGCTGCCGCAATGTTTGCAACTGCATCGTTGCAAGGGCATTCGGAGTCGCAGCGTATGCTGGAAACGGTAGAGCTGGGTGCGGTTGATTTGCCACCGTGCGTTACCGCGGAGGTTGATCCAGAAAAAGCAGTGGCTAGTGCTGATGGCATAGACCAATATGTTGCCGGTTTGCCAGAGAATAAACGCTGGATTCTACATTTGGTCGATACGATTTCCGCTTGGTATAAGGTCGATGCTAAATTGGTATTGTCTATTATTTCGGTTGAGTCCGGTTTTGTGCAGTCTGCACACTCTAACAAGCAGGCGCAGGGTTTGATGCAATTGATTCCTGATACAGCTGAGCGGTTCAACGTAAAAAATGCATTTAACGCCAGCCAAAACATTAAGGGCGGCGTGGCTTATTTACGTTGGCTGCTCGCTTATTTTAAAGGTGATGTTGCCCTCGCGGTGGCTGCCTACAATGCGGGTGAAGGCGCTGTGAATAAATATAACGGCATCCCGCCTTTTTCGGAAACGCGCCAGTATGTTAAAAAAGTACAGGCACGTTATCCCATCAAAAATCACGTATTTGATGGTGCGATTGTAGAGCCATCACCTATTTTTAAACGGAAGGGTTGATTGTGATAGAGGTTAGCAATCGTGCTTATTTGGCACTAATCATTACATTGTTGTTGGCTGCTGGCTGCGCAACTAATGGTCAAGATATGGCGAACGCCCCAGCTATAGATAGAGTTTCAGCGGAAGAGTTAGAGAAAATAATGCCACAGGCACATCCGGTGTTGAGTTTGGATGATATTGTGGCTTTGTCCAAGCAAGGGCTAGGCCACGAGCAGATTATTCAAAAAATAAAAGACACAGACTCCGCTTACGATCTGACGCCTAGCCAAAGCGTGGATTTAAGCAAGCGCGGTGTGGATGGCAGAGTGTTGGATTATATTCATACTAGCCGTGAGTTGGCGTTAAGAAACAAGCTGGCAGAAGAAATTAATAAACGCGAGCAAGTAAAGCGCGCTGAAATAGATAAGCTAAAACAGCAAATGATTAACAGCCAGCGTTTTAATGATCCGTTTTGCCGCTACCCACGCTTTGGTATGAGTCCTTACGCTTTTGGTGCCTACGGCTCACGTTTCAGACCAGGCTTTGGCATGGGCGCGGGTTATCTGTCACCTTGGGGTTGCTGGTAGGTTTGCATTGAGTGTTTGTTGGTATGTTAGATATACTCTAAGTGTTAATGACGAGTTTGGAGTAATCAATGCAGCAAAAAACATGGCAGATTAGCGTAAATACACAAGGCCGCAAGCTTTACGATATTACACCGCAGGTGACTGCATGGGCTGAGTCTAGCGGCCTACGCACGGGGTTGCTGACGCTCTATATACAACATACCTCTGCTAGCTTATTGATTAATGAAAATTATGATCATGATGTGCTGGTGGACATGGAGGCGTTTTTTAATCGCCTAGTGCCCGATGGTGATCCGCTGTTTATTCATACAGTAGAAGGGCCGGACGACATGCCGGCGCATGTGCGTTCTGCACTGACGCAAACTCATTTATCTATCCCGTTGTTGGAAGGCAAGCTTGCATTAGGGCAGTGGCAAGGTATTTTTCTCTATGAGCATCGTCACGTGGCGAGTCATCGCCGCGTTATTTTTCATTTGATGGGTAATTAGTTTGCTAGTTAAGCGGGCTGTGGCCTTATGCGCATTAAGGTTGCAGAGAATCTTGAATGCGTTAGAATAGCCATAGGCTTCGGGAAACAACTTAACTGATTGAATATAAAACAATGAGTTAAGTTGTTTAAATTATTTACAATACTAAGGGGATTATATGTCTATATTATTGCGTTCACTATTGGCTGTGGGCATGACAAGTTTGTTGTTGGTAGGATGTGGCGAAAAAGAAGAGGCAGCACCAGTGGAAGCTGTTGCACCAGTTGCGGCGCCAGCACCTGCACCAGCTGCACCTGTTGCAGGTGGTTATGAGCCATCTACAGATGAGCGCATTCCTGGTATTACTTTAGACCCAGCACAAATTGCTGCTGAAACAGAAGCGGCAGCAGCAGCAGCAGCGGGTGAAGTGGCAAACTTTGCAGACTCAGAGCCACAGTAATTGCTGTCGCTAAGCCGTATTTAAAGCTTAGCGAACTAGCTTGTAGGGTTGATTAAAAAAGCACGCAGATTTGCGTGCTTTTTTATTGGGCTGATGATGACCTTTGGGTTGGTGATAGCTGGCATGGTGGCCTAGTTCAAGCTACTCCATGTCATTGGGTCAAAAGGCCTGCTTTGGTTTCTGAGCTCATAATACAGCCCGTTGGACTCATTGCCCCCGGTGTTGCCTACCGAGGCGATAGTATCCCCGCTTTTTACCGTTTCGCCCGCTTGTTTTAAAACAGATTGGTTATTGCCATACAAGCTCATGTAGCCATCGCCATGGTCAAGAATAATCAGATTGCCAAAGCCACGTAGCCAGTCGGCAAAAACCACGCGACCGGTAGCAACAGCTTTAACCTCTGTGCCTTCGTTGGCTTTGATAAATAAGCCTTTCCATGAGATGCCGCTATCTTGCCTGGCTGAGCCAAAACGATTGCTTACCGTGCCGCGTACAGGCAAGCGTAGCTTGCCTTTTAGTGCAGAGAAATTAGCGCCGGCAAAATTATCACTTGGTAAGTTTTCATTGTTAACCGCAATATTGGCACTAGGTGTATTTTTAACAACAGGCGATGTCGGCTTGCTTGCTGTAGGTTTGCTGACTGGTTTGGTTTTGGGAATGATTCTGGCTAGCCTACTCACAAGTTGTGACAGCCGCTTTTCATCGCGACTTAGTTTTTTAATCTGGCCGCGTTGCTCAGCAATCTGCTGTGAAAGCGAGTTCACAACTTTAGATTTTTCTTTCTTTTGCGCCTCTAAAATGCGCTTTTCATTCAGCTGTTTTTGTTTCAGGTCTGTGATTTCTTGCAATTTCGATGCTGTTAACTCGTTGAGTCGCTTAATCTTATTTAAGTTGTTCTGCATCTTGTTGATTAAGTCTGCACGCGCTTTTGCCACGTATGAGAAATAATGCAGGTCACGTGCAACTTCACTCGGGCGTTCGCTCTGCAGTATCATTTGCACATAGCTTTGCTGTCCGTGAATATATTGTTGGTAAAGCTGCCCGCTTAGCAGTTTTTGCTCTTGGCTCAGTGCCTGATTGGTGGATTTTGATTCAGCATCCAGTTTGGCTAATTCTTTTTTGTTATCAACCTGTTGTTTGCTGATTTCATGCAGCTTTTTATCCGCACCACTAATGGCAACTTCACTTTCCTTGAGTGCATCTGCGGCATCTTTGTGTTCTTCCTGCGCCTGATCTAGCTCTTTTTTGAGTGCTTCTAGCTGCTGTTGCAGCTCGCTCAGTGCCTGTTTCGGCTGATCGGATTTTTTCTCCGCATAACACCATGATGCGTTAAGTAGCAACGGGAGCATCAATGTCAGTATTGATGTTGTTTGAATAATACGTTGGCGCATCATGGTATGGGGCGTGGGCTTAAGCGTTAAACTGAACTAAGTTTTTACCTGTCATCTCAGCTGGCTGGCTGAGGCCCATTAAGCTTAAGATGGTTGGAGCTAAGTCTGAGAGTGCGCCATTTGGGTTTAATTGCCCATCTCTGCCAATGTATATGAGTGGCACCAGATTGGTGGTGTGCTGGGTATGTGGCTGATGGTTGCCTGCGTCATACATTTGCTCCGCATTGCCGTGGTCCGCAGTGATCAGTACTTCACCGCCGATGCTTTGCATAGCATTCACTACACGGCCGATGCAGGTGTCAAGCGCCTCCACGGCAGCAATCGCTGCTTTTAGGTTGCCGGAGTGACCAACCATGTCGCAGTTAGCGTAGTTGCAGATAATCGCATCGTATTGTCGATTCAGAATCACCTCTTCCAGTTTCTCTGTAACCTCGTTTGCACTCATTTCCGGTTGTAAGTCGTAAGTTTCAACTTTTGGCGATGGCACAAGAATTCTATCTTCACCGGCAAACACGGTTTCCTCACCGCCGTTAAAGAAGAAGGTCACATGAGGATATTTCTCGGTTTCAGCAATTCTTAGTTGTGTAAGTCCTTGGTTTGATAAATATTCACCCAGTGTGTTTTTAACTTCTTGTGGTGGAAAAATCACCGTGGCCTTGGTTTCTTTTTTATCGTACATAGTGAGCGTGAAGAAGCCTGCTAACTTAGGTATGCTGCTACGGTGAAATCCATCAAACTCGTCAGCAAGTAGTGCATGTGTTAGCTGACGGGCGCGGTCAGAGCGGAAGTTCATAAATACAGCTAAATCACCGTCTTCCATGCGTACTGCCGCTTCATGGGCTGGATGGATAGCTGTGGTTTTGACAAACTCATCGTTTTCTCCACGAGCATAGGCATCTTGCAATCCAGCGGCGGCAGTTTCCGCGCTAAATTCGCCAACACCTTCGGTAAACAATTTATAAGCGGCTTCAACACGTGGCCAGCGTTTATCGCGGTCCATGCCGTAAAAGCGGCCGCTGATAGACGCAATCTTGCCAACACCGATGGTTTTACATTGTTGCTCTAATGCCTCAATATAAGGCGCGGCACTCACTGGCGGCGTATCGCGACCATCTAAAAATGCGTGTATATACACTTTGCTCAGGCCATGTACTGCAGCCATTTTAATCATGGCATGAATATGGTCTTGGTGGCTATGCACGCCGCCGTCTGAGAGCAGGCCAAAAATGTGCAAGGCTTTGTCAGTATTTTTAATGTTGGTTAGTGCTTGCGCGAGCGCTGGGAGCTCAAAGAACTCACCTGAGGCGATGCTATTGTTGATGCGCTCAAAGTCTTGAAATACCACACGTCCGGCACCAATATTAAGATGACCCACTTCTGAATTACCCATTTGGCCATCAGGTAAACCTACATAGTGCTCTGATGCGTTAATCAATGTATGTGGGAAGTTTTTCCAAAGCGCATCCCAGTTTGGTTTGTTGGCTTGAGCAATGGCGTTATCGGTGATTTCTTCACGATAACCGAAGCCATCCAAAATGAGTAAACACACAGGAGTGATATTTTTATTAGGGGACATGTTGCGCCTCAATCTTTTGCATAAATAGTGATATCAATATGCGCATTTTAGCGCATTTGCACGTAAAATCTGATTATAAATGCGTAAGTGCTAGTGCTCAGGTGTGGTGAATCCCGCTTGAGATTAAATGCGTAAAATTTTGAAAGGTAAGTTGTGGAGTTTATAAAAGATAATGTCTTGTTAATTGGCTTGGCTTTGGGTTCTGGCATTATGTTGCTATTACCAGATTTTGGTAAAAAAGCAGGTGGTGTGCCTAACTTAAACACAACCGAGGCAGTGGCATTGATTAACCGTAACCATGCTTTAGTGATTGATGTGCGTGATGATGCAGAGTTTGCCAGTGGGCATATTGTGGATGCGAAACATATTCCGCTAGAGCAGTTGGCAGACCGCCTGAAAGAGTTAGCTAAACACAAAGATAAGCCGCTGTTAGTGAATTGCCAGCGCGGTGCGCGCTCGGCAAAAGCATGCGATATTTTACGTAAAGCAGAGTTCAAGCAAGTGCATAACTTACAAGGTGGGCTCAATGCGTGGGTTGGAGCTAAACTTCCAGTAGTGAAAGCGTAATCGTATGGCAAATATCCTAATGTACACCTCAGCAGTTTGCCCTTATTGCATCAACGCCGAGCGACTGTTAACAAGTAAAGGCGTAACCGAGATCAATAAGGTACGTATAGACCTGCAGCCTGAACGCCGTGAGGAAATGATGCAGAAAACGGGGCGTCGTACCGTGCCGCAAATCTATATTGATGATCGCCATATTGGCGGTTTTGATGATTTGCGTGCGTTGGATCTGGCGGGGGGGCTTGATCCATTATTGGCGGCATAGCTGCTACTTTAGCGGCAGTATGGTTTTGCAGTACATTTATAGCCGAGCGCAAAATTTATATAGCCTCAGGCGCAAGATTTAAAGTCTGCTAGAATGCCAGCTTAAGTTTTAACCGGCTGTAAATGATTTTAATCACGTTTATCAATTTTAATTAATATTTTAAGTAGAAAATTATGGCACAAGAAGACAACAACGTAGCACAAGAGCAAGCGCAACAACCAGGCTTCAGCATTGAAAAAATTTACGTGAAAGACGTTTCATTAGAAATTCCACATGCACCACAGATTTTTACTGACCGTACCCAGCCACAAGTTAGTATCGAGTTAAGCAACTTAGCGCAGCAAATTGAAGAGAGCGTATTTGAAGTTGCAATTAAAGTAACTGTAACCTCTAAAATTGCAGATAAAACTGTGTTCTTGGTTGAAGTTACGCAAGCGGGTATTTTCCAAGTGCGCAATGTCCCAGCGGAAAGTATGGAAATGATTGTTGGCATTACTTGCCCTAACATTCTGTTCCCATACCTACGTGAGAGTGTTTCTGATTTAATCGTACGTGCTGGTTTCCAACCGGTATTATTGAACCCAATCAACTTTGAAGCTTTGTTTGCACAACAAAAGCAACAAGAAGCTGAGCAAGCAGGTTCTGTGCAATAAGTGTAATGCTTCAATTTCTGAAAGTTGCTTTAATTTTCATGCTGATGTGGGTGCCGATCACGGCATCCGCGTTGGATTTTAGGTCGGTTGCCGTTCCTAAAGCCATCTTGTACGATGCGCCCTCAATTTCATCCAAAAAAGTGTTGCTGCTAAGCCAATTCTATCCGGTAGAGGTAGTGGTAAACCTTGGCGATTGGCTAAAGGTGCGCGATGCACAAGGCAGCATGAATTGGGTTGAAGCTAAGCAGTTGTCAGCAAAGCGTTCGGTGATGGTGACTAAAAATCTCACGGAAATGAGAGCGCGGCCTGATATCGCCGCCGAGTTGGTGGCAACGTTGGAAAAAGATGTAGTGTTAGAACTGATGGATGTTAAAGCGAATAATGGCTGGCTAAAAGTAAAGCATAGAGACGGCGTGATGGGGTATGTGTTAGTTTCATCTACTTGGGGTTTTGATTAATGGCAAAAATTGCAGTATTGGGTGCCGGGGCGTGGGGAACTGCACTGGCGATGAACATCAGTCAGCGTCATCAGGTTGCTCTGTGGGCACGTAATGCTGGCCATGTGTCTGGTATGCGTAAGGCACGTGCCAACCCTTTGTATTTAGGTGATTTTAAATTTAACGATCAGTTGCAGGTTGAAGATAGCTTGCAAGCTGCGCTAGATGGCGCTGATTTGATTTTATCTGTAGTACCTACTGCTGGTTTTAGAAGTATTCTCAAAGATATTAAGCAATTGGGCTGTACTTTACCGATTATTTGGGCACATAAGGGCTTGGAGCCGCAAACTGCTAAATTGCCGTATGAAGTGGCACTAGAAGAGTTGGGCAGCGAACAAAAATGGGGCGCACTGTCTGGGCCTAGCTTTGCTGCTGAGTTAGTGCGTGGCTTGCCAACCGCGGTGACTTTGGCAGCAAATGATGAAGCATTTGCTAATGAAGCTGCGTTGTTGATTCATGGCGCAAATCTGCGCGTGTACCATACGACCGATGTGATAGGTGTATCGGTTGGCGGTGCGGTAAAAAATGTGATGGCAATCGCCGCTGGTATCTCCGATGGTATGGGTTTTGGCAATAATGCGCGTGCTGCCATGATTACGCGTGGTTTGGCGGAAATGACACGTTTTGGCTTAGCACTTGGTGCTAAGGTGGAAACTTTTATGGGGTTGGCAGGTGCCGGTGATTTGATTCTCACCTGTACAGGGCAATACTCTAGAAACCGAGAAGTCGGCCTGCAGCTTGCCAGTGGCAAAAGTCTAGCCGAAATTTTGCAGGGGCTGGGTCATGTTGCAGAGGGGGTTAATACCGCACGCGAGGTGATGCGCCGAGCTGAAACACTGCGCGTTGATATGCCAATTACTTATGAGGTTAACCAAGCGTTATCGCATGGTAAAAGTGCGCAAGATGCGGTGATGGATCTTTTAGGGCGTGAACAAAAACCTGAGGGTGTGTAAGTATTAGTTACACATTGCGCATTAAAGTGCGCAATGTGTTTGTCGTGCAGTTATATTTAGTGCAATCTAGCCCAGCCGCTTAGGCCCCACCTTCAAATCCTATTTGTCTCCAAGCTTCATAAAGCAATATTGCTGCAGAGTTTGATAAGTTCAGGCTACGGCTATTAGGCAACATCGGTAAGCGTACACGATGTTCTGCAGTAAACTCATTGCGTATTTCTTCAGATAGGCCACGCGTTTCTGGGCCAAACACAAATGCGTCACCTGCTTTAAACTGAATATGGCTATGCGTAGTACTGCCTTTAGTGGTGATCGCAAATAGTCGATGCCCTGCGAGTGCTGCTTTGCAGGCGTCCCAATTTTCATGTACTTTCAAGTTTGCATACTCGTGATAATCTAGGCCTGCGCGTTTGAGTTGCTTGTCTTCCAGGCTAAAGCCCAGCGGTTTGACCAAGTGTAACTGCGCACCTGTGTTGGCGCATAAGCGGATGATATTCCCTGTGTTTGGTGGAATTTCAGGCTCAAATAAAACGATGTGAAACATAAGTCAGTTAATCTCTCTAAGTACGTATCGTGTAGACAACCCCATGATGGCTAGCCTATTTGGGTAGGGTTCTTGCCATCACCCAGCATTCTACACGTGCGGCGCCCGCCTGTTTTAATGTTTTAGCGAGTTCATTTAGACTGGCACCGGTAGTCATCACGTCATCAATAATCGCAATGTTTAAATTGTGCAGGGGGCGTTGGCAGTGAAATGCACCGCGTATATTAAGGATGCGTTCTTTGAGCTTGAGGCTCGCTTGTGGTGGCGTGTATTTAATACGCTGGCAGGTGGTGTAATCTAGCGGAATAGTGAATGCGTGACTTAATCGCTTGGCGATTTCCAGTGCCTGATTAAAGCCGCGTTCGGTTAAGCGTTTTTCATGCATGGGCATGGGTATAATGAGGTCAACGGGATGGCTTATTGTGGTTGGCGCATGCTGATGATCTATCCACAGCGAGCTTAACGTACGTGCTAAATTTAGGCTGGCGTTATATTTGTAGTGCTGCAATAAGCCATCTAGCGGGTAATTGTAGGTAAAGGCCGCTTTTGTCGCGTCAAAGTGGGGCGGAGTGCTCAGGCAACCACCGCATAGGTTTCCGCTAGTGACGAGCGCACACTGCGGGCAGTGTGCGGTATTGTGCCACGGGAGGTCTGACAGACATGAGGCACATAAACCTAAATTACCGCCAAGGTAATCTGTGCAGAGCATGCAGGTTTGTTGTACAGGGATGAGTTGCTTAAATTTTAATCTATTGTTCAAAATTTGCAGTCAGTTTTGTTGACAATGTATAATCGCACTCAAATTCTATCTCAATTTCACATAATCACTAATTTTGTGAATACACAAGGAACACACCATGCTTGGACTTTCACCAGATTCAGAGGCAACAACGCCATGTGCCACAGCTTCTAATGAGGCAATTATTAATACCGATAGCCTAAAGGCAGGCTTAAATAAATCATGCGGTACGCACGAAGAAAAAACCGTGAATCGCTGGAGTGTGGCAGAGATTGTTGAGCTGTTTGAGTTGCCGTTCAGTGATTTGATGCATCGAGCACAAACAGTGCATCGTGAAAACTTTGACCCGAACGCGGTGCAAGTGAGTACTTTACTCTCGATTAAAACCGGTGGCTGTTCTGAAGATTGCGGTTACTGCCCACAAGCGGCACGTTATCATACCGATGTGGAAAGTGAGCCATTAATGGCTTTAGATGACGTGTTGGCTGCTGCGCAAGAAGCCAAAGACAACGGTGCTAGCCGTTTCTGTATGGGTGCTGCATGGCGCGGCCCAAAACAGCGCGATTTAGAGCCTGTGCTTAAAATGATTTCAGAAGTTAAGGCCATGGGATTAGAGACTTGTGCCACCTTGGGTATGTTAAAAGAGGGGCAGGCCGAGCAGTTGAAAGATGCTGGTTTAGATTATTACAACCACAATTTAGATACTGCACCAGAATTTTATGGTGAAGTGATCACTACGCGTACTTATCAAGACCGTTTGGAAACACTAGACCGCGTGCGCAGTGTAGATATCAATGTGTGTAGCGGCGGTATTATCGGCATGGGCGAGTCACGTAATCAACGTGCTGGATTGCTGGCGCAATTGGCGAATATGGAGCGCCCACCGGAAAGCGTGCCGATTAACCTGCTGACTCAAGTGGAAGGTACACCGTTACACGGTACGGATGAGTTAGACCCATTAGAGTTTGTACGCACCATTGCCGCAGCACGTATTACCATGCCAAATAGTTTTGTGCGCTTGTCTGCTGGGCGTCAGAGCATGCATGAGGGCATACAGACTTTATGCTTCCTAGCGGGTGCCAACAGTATTTTCTACGGTGAAAAGTTACTGACTACCGGCAACCCGGAAGCTGAAACAGATAAACAGTTGTTTGCCAAACTTGGCATTAACAAGATTTAGTTGCTGCACATGTTAGCTTCTTTACAGCGTGAACTTGAGCAGCGCAAAGTCGATGGATTATTGCGTCAGCGTCGTTTATTGGATTCGCCGCAGGCTGAGCATATTGTGGCGAATCAGCAGCCGTATTTATCTTTTTGCAGCAACGATTACTTAGGGCTGGCCAATCATCCTGAGCTGATTGCCACGATGCAAAAGGCCGCAGGTGACTCTGGCGTAGGTAGTGGGGCTTCCGGTTTAATCACCGGGCACCACCGTTATCACGATGACTTAGAAAAGCAGCTTGCGGCATTCGTTGAGTTACCAGCCACGCTGCTGTTCTCTACCGGCTATATGGCAAATATTGGGGTGCTGGGTGCACTGACAGGCCGCGGTGATGCGATATTTGCGGATAAGTTAAACCATGCCTGCTTGAACGATGGTGGTTATTTTTCGCACGCGGAGTTTCAGCGCTACCCACATAATGATGTAGTAGCATTGGAAAAACTATTACAGGCAAGTACCGCCAAGCATAAATTGATTGCTGCGGATGCAGTGTTCAGTATGGATGGCGATATTGCGCCTATTCCTGAGTATCTGGCACTGTGTGAAAAGTATGATGCTTATCTGTACCTGGATGATGCGCATGGTTTTGGCGTGCTGGGTGAGCATGGTAAAGGCTCGCTGAGCCACTTTAACATCAAATCACCGCGTATTATCATGATGGCAACTTTGGGTAAGGCCGCTGGTGTTGCGGGGGCTTTTGTGGCGGGTGAGCAGGTAGTGATTGATTACCTGATTCAAAAAGCAAAAAGCTATGTGTACTCTACACCGGCACCACCTGCGCTGTCTGCCACGCTTTCTGCATCTGTTAAGCTGATTGAGCAGGGCGATCATTTACGCGCGAATCTGCAAAGCTTAATCCAGTATCTGAAAGCGAACCTTAAGCTTAACAAGTGGCGCTTAATGGATTCTGACACTACCATCCAGCCATTAATCGTGGGTGATAACTTAGAGGCATTGGCGCTCAGTGAATATTTGCAAACGCATGGTATTTTGGTGCCGGCGATACGCCCGCCAACAGTGCCAGTAGGTACTGCTAGGCTGCGTATATCATTATCGGCAGCACATACCCTAGATGACATTAAAAAACTGATTGCTGCTATTCATCAGGCAGAAAGAGAGCTGAGTGCATGATCGCTAATCATCTCCACGTTGAAATCATTGGGACTGGCCCCAACTTGGTGTTGCTTCACGGATGGGGGATGAATGGTGCGGTATGGCAGCCTTTAGTGAAAAGACTAAGCAAGCTGTTTACGTTGCATATTATCGATTTGCCTGGCATGGGTTTAAGCCGCCCGATTGAGCCGTTTCATTTATCTGCGATTGCGGAAAAGGTGGCCGAAGTGCTGCCTGCGCATGCGGATGTGGTTGGTTGGTCTTTAGGCGCACAAGTGGCTATGCGCATCGCTTTAGATTACCCTGATTTGGTACGTCGATTGGTGCTGATTGGGGCAACGCCTTGTTTTGTAAATAAGAGCTTTGATCAAGAAAGCGTAGAGTACAAATCCACTTGGGATATTGGTATTGAGCCTGAAATATTTGGCAACTTTGCTGACAGCGTGAATGAAGATTATCACAAGACCATGACTCAGTTTTTAACTTTGCAGTGCATGGGCGCCGATGACGCAAGAAGCACGGTTAAATTGCTGCGTAACAAATTTGCCGAGCGTCCAGCGCCTACTTCACAAACTTTATATCGCGCGCTGAATATATTGTTAGAAACTGATTTGCGTGCGGAAATCGAACATTTAAGAAAACCCACATTGCTGGTACATGGCGACCGCGACAGTTTGGCGCCAGTGCAGGCAGCGCATTGGATGATGAAAACACTGCCAGTTGCTTATCTGCGGGTGATGGCTGGTGCATCACATGCTCCATTTTTATCGCATCAGGAACAGTTTATTGATGCCATCGTTCAATTTTTAGAACCCCAAGTGCAGTAACCACAATGACAGACGATATTTATCGCATAGATAAAGCGCGTGCGCGTGCCTCTTTTGGTCGCGCAGCAGACACTTACGATGCCGCCGCTATCTTGCAAAAGCAAGTGCGCGAAGAAATGCTAAGTCGCCTAGATTTAGTTAAATTAACCCCGCAGACGATATTGGATGCAGGCTGTGGCACGGGTTTGGGCAGCCACGCACTGCAAAAAAAATATGGGGCAGCACAAGTTGTGTCGCTGGATTTTGCTTACCCGATGTTACAAAAGACCCGCAAGACCTACACCAATGTTGGTTTGTTACATGTGCTGAAGTCTTTAGTGGGCCTGACGCAGCAAAGCCTTGTTTGTGCCGATATCGAAGCCTTGCCGCTCGCTAATGCCAGCGTGGGCATGGTGTGGTCTAATCTTGCCATACAGTGGTGCAATGATTTAGATGCTGCCTTGCAGGAGTTCCATCGCGTACTGCAGCCAGAAGGGCTGCTCACATTTAGCACATTTGGGCCGGATACTTTGCGCGAACTTAGGGTCGTGACCAGTAACGCTAGTGGCTACACTAGTATTAGCCGTTTTATTGATATGCACGATATTGGCGATGCCTTGGTGCGCGCAGGTTTTAATGCCCCCGTGTTAGATGTTGAGCGATTTACGCTGACGTATGACGATGTGAAAAGCGTGATGCGCGACCTGAAAAGCATAGGCGCGCACAATGCCACAGATGGCCGTGCCAGAGGTCTGCTCGGCCGTGGTTTTTTTGCAAAGCTTGAGTCTGCTTACGAGCAGTTTAGGCAAGACGGGAAATTACCCGCGACCTTTGAAGTGGTTTATGGTCACGCGTGGCGTGCCAAAGACAAAACATTATTACCAGATGGCGCAGCGCCCATTCATTTTTCTCCTAGAAAATAATCCATTGTTGTTGAGCCAGTTTAGCTAAAACATGCAGTCATCTTATTTTATTACCGGCACCGATACCAACGTAGGCAAAACCTATATCGCCAGCGCTTTGGTTAAGCATTTTGTGCGTGCTGGCTATCAAACAGTCGGCATGAAGCCGATTGCATCCGGCTGTAATTTAATGCCGGATGGCGAGTTGCTTAATGATGATGTGCTTGCACTAACCGCAGCGAGTAACGTTGCTGCACCGTTGGATCTGATTAACCCTTATCGCTTTGCTCCGGCAATTGCACCGCATATTGCAGCTGAGCAAGCAGGTCAGCTTGTAGACTGCACAAAGATTATGCGGGCATACCAGCAATTGGGTGCATTGGCTGACATCGTGGTGGTAGAGGGCGCAGGTGGCTTTTTAGTGCCATTGAATGCTCAGCATACCATGGCTGACTTGGCAGTTATGCTGGACATCCCGATTGTTCTAGTGGTAGGGATGCGCTTGGGTTGCATTAACCATGCCCTGCTTACGGTTGAGGCTATTCAAGCGCGTGAGCTTACCTTGGCTGGCTGGGTCGCCAACCAAGTTGAACCAGAGATGCCAATGTTTGCAGAAAACCTCGCTAGCTTACAGCAGCGGATTGCTGCACCATGTTTGAGTGTGGTGGGCTGGCAAAAGGAAGCGAGTTTTAGCATTTAGTTATCCTCGCTGCCGTTTTAGTCACTTATCGCGTGGACTTTACTTAGCTGCATAATTTATAGGCCGCTTACTGCACAGTCTAGTTAGGCTAATCAAATTTGGCCGTTCATTTGACCTTGTTTTCTAAACTGCTATTGTATTTAAGCTGGTGAGCCAATGCCTTACTGAGCCATATCCGCAGCTTCTACTACCACTTTGTACAAGTTAGCTTCTTGCGGCGTTGCTACGTGCTCGCCCACCGCCACTTGGTTACGTTTGCCCGGTGCTACACCACCGCTGATCAATAGCGGTTGGCTTTGCGCGATGGCGCGGCCGGCTGCGTTGTATTTGATTACACGCACCTGTACACTACGTAGCGATACTGCCGTGTCATTTTGCACCACCGCAAATAAATTGCCGTAATTATCGCGCTGTATGCCTGATTTAATGTATTTGGCTGGGTTGCGTGGTAAATCTATGCGTACCGCTCTGGCGATGGCATCTTTACCGATATCTGAATTAGAGCTTGCGGCAACTTGATAGTGCTGCAAGGCAATATCGGTCTGGCCGCGGTCTTCTGCGATTTGACCCAATAGTGCATGCCCAGGTGCTGTTGGCAGCAGTTCATTGGCACGTTTTAAGTATGGTTCAGCTTCCGCTTTTTTGCCCATATTAAATAGGGCAATGCCACTTTGAATGTGCGGTTTAAAGTAATTTGGCTGCATATCGATGGCTTTTGCATACAGCTTTAATGCATCTTGTGGTTTTTTCTCGGTCAGTGCAATATCACCTAATAGTTCTTGAAAGCGCGCTTCACGCGGCTCTCCGGCAATCGCTTGTTTAATCAAGGTTTTTGCTTTGTCGACATTTTTTTCACTGAGCGCTTTCACTGCATCATCGTAAGCTTTATAGGCGCCTTGGGTAGCTCTTAATTTAGCGGTTTTTTGCTTATAAACCTCTTTGCCCCAATCACCACCTGCGCCAATTTGCGCCAGCGTTGCTTTATTCGCTTCTACACGCGCTTCTGATGGCGGATGGCTTGCAAACAGGCCATCAATAAAGCTACTCTTTCTGTCCGCACTTAGTCTGACAAAGGTTTCTTGCAGCGTTACGGCGGCAGCGGGGTCGTAACCCGCTTTTTTCATATATTGCATACCATATAAATCCGACTCACTTTCTGCATCACGGCCATACTTGCTATTGACCAACTGCGCACCTGCTTGCGCACCGCCTACAATCAGGTTTGCATAGTCTGTATTTTGAGCACCGATGCCAACGGCAATCATCGCGCCTTGCATAAAAATACCGCGCTCCATGCCTTGTGCGCCATGGCGTGCAGCCGCATGCACCAGTTCATGGCCCATGACCGCGGCTAATTCTGCCTCGCTGTTAAGCTCATAGAGCAGGCCGCGGTTAAATGCAATTTTACCGCCAGGCATTGCCCAAGCGTTGGGGACAGAGTCATTGAGCAGGTTAAATTCATACGGCAGTTTGCGGTCAGAAACTGCGGCTAATTTATTGCCTACACTTTGTATGTATGCGGTTAGCTCCGGGTCGAGTACATAATCTCCGCCTTGAGATTGCCGGGTTGGTGCATAGTTTTGGGTACCGATAGAGATTTCCTGCGCCTCGGATACAAACTGAAATTCACGCTTTTTGGTCACAGGGTTCACGCCGCATGCACTGACTGCCAGGGTTAGCGATAACACAAATGCTAAGTTAAATGTAGTGTAAAAGGGCTGTGGTAAATGTAGTTTCATCGTGTGGGCTCGTCTGTAGGGTACAGGACAAAAAATAAAATTTGCGTTTGCTTGAGTCGCGCTGGTTTAAATGTAGCAGACCTGAATTTAACTATCTTAAATCTAGCTATCTTAATTTAACAATCATAGATGACATCTATGTGATTTGTATTATAGAACATAGTGCGCAGTGCCGCGTTATTTGTAAAGTTGATGGGTTTTAATGTAATCAATCACACTGTCTGGCATTAGGTAGCGCGTGGATGCTTGCTGCTTAAATGCCTCGCGGATCGCGGTGGATGAAATATCTAACGCGGTGACTTGTCGCATAGTGATATAGCCAGCAGTGCTGCTGTGCAGGTCTTCACAGTTTTCTGTGTAATGCGCATGCAGAAAGTCTTCTAGTATTTTGGGTAGCAGATTACTGGGCTGATTTTTGATTGTATGTGGTCGCTGCACGAGTGCAATATGGCAATGCTGCAAAACCTCTTGCCAGCGGTGCCAAGTATTAAATTGCGTAAAAGCATCGCTGCCCATGAATAGGGTCAGGCTGGCGTTGTTGCCCAGCTCTGCACGCAGGCTCAGTAAAGTATCTATGGTATAGGAGGTGCCGGTGCGGTGCAGCTCACGCTCATCCAACATAAATTGTGGATTATTCGCAATCGCCAAACCTACCATGGCTGCGCGATGCTCTGCGCTGATGCTGACGGTATTTTTATGCGGTGGGTTGGCGGCTGGGATAAAACGTATCTCATCCATGTGTAGGTCATCTGCTAGTTCTTGCGCCATGCGTAGATGCCCATAATGGATGGGGTTAAATGTGCCGCCAAGTATGCCTATAGTTTTCATTGCATCAACATTAAGGTAGGTGAATCATGCTAGCCCATAGGCAATTTGGCAGTTAGTGGGGTAACTAGGTATTTAGCAGCATGTCAGTGCTGTTGCTAAATACCCCATTTTTTATTAGTGATTGCTGAATATGACCAATGCCTAGCGTGCCAAATTAAGCGCGCACATGCCCATCACCTAATACTACATATTTAAGTGAAGTTAAGCCCTCTAGCCCGACAGGGCCGCGCGCGTGTAATTTGTCAGTTGAGATGCCGATTTCTGCACCGAAGCCATATTCAAAGCCATCTGCAAAGCGTGTGGATGCATTCACCATCACACTGCTAGAATCAACCTCACGTAAGAATCTGCGAGACTTGGTATAGTTCTCAGTCACAATAGCTTCGGTATGTTGCGATGAGTGCTCGTTAATGTGAGCAATCGCTTCATCTAAACCGCTGACGACTTTGCATGAAATAATGGCGGCAAGGTATTCTGTGTAGTAATCCTCTTCCGTGGCAGGCGTTGCTTGACTGACGAGCGCGCAGGTCTCAGCACAGCCACGAATCTCAATACCATGCGCGGTGAGCATAGCGGCTAACTTAGGTAGCATGTCTGCTGCAACTGAGCGTGCAATCAATAAGGACTCTGTCGTATTGCAGGTGCCAAGCCGCTGGGTCTTGCTGTTTTCCAAGATGCGCAACGCTTTATCAAAGTCGGCTTCGTCATCAACATACACGTGGCAGTTGCCATCCAGATGCTTAATCACAGGGATGCGTGCGTCATTAGAAATGCGCTCAATCAAGCCTTTGCCGCCACGTGGCACGATAACATCCACGTATTGCTTCATGGTGATGAGTTCTCCCACTGCTGCACGGTCTGTGGTTTCTACAATTTGCACTGCCGTAGTTGGTAAATCCGCTGCTGCAAGCCCCTCATGTACGAGTTTAGCCAAGGCCTGATTGCAATGAATCGCCTCGCTGCCGCCGCGTAGAATCGCAGCATTGCCGGATTTAATACATAGCCCAGCTGCATCAACCGTTACATTTGGGCGTGCCTCATAAATAATGCCGATAACACCCAGCGGTACGCGCATTTGACCAATTTGAATGCCGCTAGGGCGATATTTGAAATTGCTCATTTCGCCAATTGGGTCAGCAAGGCTAGCAATCTGATTGAGTCCTTCAGCCATATTGGCGATGGATTTTTCAGTAATGGTGAGCCTGTCCAGCATCGCAGGCTCTAGGCCATTGGCTTTTGCCGCCTCTAGGTCTAGTTTGTTGGCGGCGAGTAATGTGTCTTTTTCACGTAATATCGCAGCCGCAATTGCGTTGAGCGCGATATTCTTTTGGTTCGTGTCAGCACTAGCCATAAAGCGCGAGGCTTTACGTGCTTCTATGCCGATATTTTGCATGTATTGTTGAATGTTCATGATTAATTATACTTTTTATTGCGTGGAATAAAAATAAATTTGGCATGCAGTGAGTGCTGAAGATGCATTGACAGCGATGGGCGTGCGTTTAATTTGCAGCTATCGGCTACGTACTTTTGCTAAGCCAAAACATAATCTGGATATTTCTAGCCAAGCATCACCGAGCATGACGCCTTTTGCCATCCTATCAATATCGGCTAGCTTTTGCAGTGCAGCATCTAATTGGCGCAAACTTAAACGTGATAGCGCGCGTTTGACCAGTATTTGTTTGTCGCCATAAATACGTGCGTTAGTCATGGCGGTTGCTAGGTTGGTGCCGCGCATTTCGGCTTGTTTGATACGCACTAATGGACGCAGCACCCACATGAGCGGGTTCATGATAGCTACGGCGTTTTCGCCTTCATCTTGCAGGCCTTGCAGAATTCTTACGGTACGTTCAGCATCTCCGGCAAGAACTGCTTCACCGAGTTGAAAGGCATCGTAACGGGATACGTTGAGCACGGCTTCCCGTACTGCTGTGTCTGAAAGTTCTCCTTGTGGATAGAGCAGGCTAAGTTTCTGCACTTCTTGATTAGCTGCAAGCAGATTGCCTTCAACCTGATGAGCCAGAAACTCCAGCGTTGCTAGGCTGGTGCGTTGCCCATGCTGCGCCAGACGGTTTGCAATCCATGTGGGTAAGTTTGCAGCATCTACTTCATTAATCGTTAATACTTGCGCATGTGCTTCTAATGCGGCAAACCACGCACTGTTCTTAGCCTCACGCTCTAGCGTAGGTAAGATGATAATCACGGTAGTGTCGGGTAGGGCCTTGGCTGCCAGCGCCTGTAAGGCTTTACTGCCATCCACGCCAGGCTTGCCATTGGGAATGTTTAGCTCCAATAGGCGGCGACTGGAGAACAATGAAATAGATTGTCCAAAACTCTGAATTTGCTGCCAATTAAAATTGCGTTCGACAATTAAGCTGGTGCGCTCATCAAACCCTTGTGTGTTGGCCGCGGCACGAATCGCGTCTAGGCACTCGCGCTGTGCTAAGGGTTCGCTACCCACTAGCACGTAGAGTGGCTGCAAACCTTGCTGTAAGTGTGACGCTAATTGGGCTTGGCTTAAGCGCATGCTGTGGTGCTATAGCTTGTCTGGATTGGTGGCAGATAATCTACGTAAGATGGCTCTCACCGCTTCTTTACGCATGTCGTTATAAAGTCCGGCTTCTTCCTCTGCTTTACCTAGTAATACCTTGTCGTTGTAAGAGAAGTCACGGCGAATTTGTATAGTTTGCACTCTTCCCCACAACGGGGTGTCCTGCGACCGTGTCCTAAAGTTGACTGTATAGTACAGTTCAAACTCACGTACCAAACCGCCGCCACTTAAAGAAAGAATACGTTTCTCAGTGGTTTCGTTCAACAGTTCTAGCAGCATTTCGGCGTCTTCGGCACTGTCCACAATTTTGACATTATTGGTTTCAAGCGTACGTTTTAAATCTTTTTTGATGCTAAGTTGATTGCCTTGGAAATTTAACTTAGTAAAAGATAAAGGTGCGGAGCCTCGTAATTGAAACCCGCATGCCGTCAGCAAGAGTGCAATTAAAAACACCCAACTTAATTGACGCGAAAATGTTAAGTTCAGGTATTGCATGGTTTACCCCACAACAACGTTAATCAGTTTATTTGGCACTACAATCACCTTGCGTACGCTCATATTCTCTTCAATGAATTTTTGTACGCATGGTTGTGCCAAGGCGAGTGCTTCTAACGCTTCTTTACTTTCGGTTTTGGCTGCGGTGATACTGCCGCGCAATTTACCGTTCACTTGTATCATATATTCGATACTGTCTTGCACCATCGCTGATGCGTCGGCAGCTGGCCAGCCCGCATCTAAGATATGGCTATTCGGGCAAAGTTCAGCCCATAGTGCCTGGCAAATGTGCGGCACGATAGGGGATAGCAATAGCGCAACATTTTGCAGCACTTCTTGCCTTAGCTGACGTGACGTATCATCCGTGGCTTCCACTTTGGCTAAGCCATTCATTAACTCCATCACTGATGAGATTGCAGTGTTAAAGCTATGACGACGGCCATAGTCATCCGCTACTTTTTCAATGGTGAGGTGCAATTGACGACGTAATGTTTTAAGTTCAGCGTTTAATTCGCCCGAGGTATAAGGTGTCGTGGTGCCAAGCGCTACATGGTCGTAGGTGGCTTGCCATAGTCTGCGTAAAAAGCGGTGTGCGCCTTGTACACCACTGTCAGCCCATTCTAGGCTTTGCTCAGGCGGGGCTGCAAACATCATAAACAAACGTGCGGTGTCGGCGCCATAGGTGTCAATCAGCTCTTGTGGATCTACCGTGTTACCTTTGGATTTACTCATTTTGGTGCCTTCTTTCAGCACCATGCCTTGTGTGAGTAAGTTGGTAAATGGCTCATCATTTTTAATCAGGCCAACATCACGCATGAGTTTGTTAAAGAAACGAGCGTATAGCAAGTGCAGAATCGCATGCTCAATACCGCCTACATATTGGTCAACAGGTAGCCAGTAGTTGGCGCGCTCATCCGCCATCGCGTTGTTGCTATCAAAGCTGGCGTAACGTGCAAAGTACCATGATGATTCAAAGAATGTGTCTAGGGTGTCGGTTTCTCGTGTGGCTTTACCGTGGCAAGTTGGGCAGGTGGTTTCGTAGAAGTTTGGGTCTTTTTTAATTGGGGAGCCTACGCCATCCATCACTACGTCTTCAGGCAGCACTACTGGTAATTGTTCAGCTGGTACTGGTACCTCACCGCAGCTTTTGCAGTGAACAATAGGAATCGGGCACCCCCAATAACGTTGACGTGAAACACCCCAGTCGCGCAAGCGATATTGGGTGCGGCGCTTGCCTAAGTTCTTAGCGGATAAAGCCGTGGCGATTGCAGTGCTTGCACCATCAAAATCTAAGCCATTAAATTCTTTTGAATCAAATAAAATGCCATGTTCTGTCATTGGCAATGTGTCGATGTCGCTATGTTTAATCACAGCTTTAACTGGCAAGTTATATTTACCGGCAAACTCAAAATCACGCTCGTCATGCGCAGGTACGGCCATCACGGCGCCTTCGCCGTAGCTGGCCAATACATAGTTAGCTACCCATACTGGCAATTGCTCACCATTGAGTGGATGGGTAACAAATAGACCAGTTGCCATGCCTTTTTTCTCGGCGGTTGCAACGTCGGCTTCAGCCACGCTGCCGCGTTTGCATTCTGCAATAAAGTCAGCCAGTACTGGGTTGTTTTGTGCCGCTTGCGATGCAAGTGCGTGCTCTGCGGCAACCGCCACATAAGTGGCGCCCATTAAGGTGTCTGGACGGGTGGTGTACACCTTAAGGTTACCATCTTGGCCAACGATAGGGAACTCTACCTCGCAACCGTAACTTTTACCGATCCAGTTACGTTGCATGGTTTTTACTTGCTCTGGCCAGCCTTCCAGCTTGTCTAAATCATTCAGCAGCTCTTCCGCATAAGCGGTGATTTTCATAAAGTATTGTGGAATATCGCGTTTTTCTACTAACGCGCCGCTACGCCAGCCACGGCCATCAATCACTTGTTCGTTGGCGAGTACGGTGCCGTCTACAGGGTCCCAGTTGACGGTTGAGGTTTTTTTATAAATTAAGCCTTTTTTGAATAGCTCCGTAAACAGCCATTGCTCCCATTTGTAATACTCTGGTTTACAGGTTGCAATTTCACGGTTCCAGTCCACGCCTAAGCCTAGCTGTTTGAGCTGGGCTTTCATGTGTTCAATGTTGCTGTAAGTCCAAGCCGCTGGCGCGGTTTCATTTTTGATGGCTGCATTCTCAGCAGGCAGGCCAAACGCATCCCAACCCATGGGTTGCATGACGTTAAAGCCTTTCATTTTATGAAAGCGGCTTAACACATCACCAATCGTATAGTTACGTACATGCCCCATGTGCAGACGGCCGCTTGGGTATGGAAACATCGACAAGCAATAATATTTGGGTTTGTCTGATTGTTCAGTTGCGGCAAATGTTTGATTTGCTTCCCAGTAAGTTTGTGCTGATTGTTCGATGTCTTTGAATGGATATTGCTGGTGCATGTGAGTAGCTTAAGAGTTAATTTTTAGATTATGGAATTATACCTTGTAGGGTATGAATTAGCGAAGCGTCAAAGTATTCATCATGCGGATGTGCGATTGGTAGTTGGTGGCCATCCTTAGGCTAGCATAAGCTATATGTCGCTTGCTTATTGCGTTGCTCGCCATCATGAGCGGCAATCGGAAACTCGTTTACGCTCAAACAGTGGATTGCCGAAAACTCTCATTAAAACTGCGCTACTCAGCGCGACAGCAGGGGGCTGTTTGTGGGCAACATGGAGAACTATTGATTTACAAAGGTTATTAGGGTGTGCCGGTAAGTCTATGGTGTGCAAATAGTCCTTTATCTGCACACCACGTTTGAATTATTTCAAAGCTGCAAAAATATTATCACGAATCACATTCATGTCGCCCAAGCCATTTACAAATACGTGCTTAGGTGCGCCAGCTGTGCCGCTGCTCGCCCAGTCTGAATAGTATTTCACTAGTGGTTTGGTTTGGCTGTGGTAAACGTCTAAGCGTGTTTTAACAGTCTCTGCTGCATCATCAGGACGTTGTACTAGATCCTCACCTGTTACGTCATCTTTACCCTCTACTTTTGGCGGGTTAAATTTAACGTGGTAGGTACGGCCGCTTGCTGGGTGGCTGCGACGGCCGCTCATGCGTTCAATAATCGCTTCGTCAGGTACGTCAATTTCCACTACATAATCAATGCCTACGCCTGCGTTTTTCATTGCTTCTGCTTGTGGAATAGTGCGTGGGAATCCATCGAATAAAAAGCCGTTCGCACAATCTGCTTCTTTAATGCGCTCGCTTACCAAGCCGATAATCACGGCATCTGGTACCAAGCCACCGCTATCCATAAATGCTTTGGCTTCTAGGCCAAGTGGCGTGCCAGCTTTTACTGCCGCACGTAGCATATCGCCAGTAGAAATTTGCGGGATATTAAATTTTTCACGTAAGTGAGTAGCTTGTGTGCCTTTGCCTGCACCTGGAGCGCCTAAAAGAATGATTCGCATGGGTTGGAAGTCCTTAATAGTAAATTTGAATGTGGATTTTATCTTAAAAGTCGTGTTCGCCACAGCATGCGCTGAGGACTTTAAGTGTTTGGGCTCAGATAGTTGCTGATTCTCACAAAGTCAGCCACGCTTAGATTCTCGGCGCGCAGTTGTGAGTCAAGATCTAAAGTCTTAAATCCGTCATCATCCAGCAAACCTTTGAGCGTGTTGCGCAGGGTTTTTCTGCGTTGTCCAAATGCGGCGGTGACTATCTGTGCAAATAAAGCTTCATCATTTGCGGGGTAGGGTAGCGTTGCATGCGGCACGCAGCGCACAAATGCAGACTCGACTTTAGGTGCTGGGTCAAAAGCCTCTGGCGGCACTGTGAATAGGTACTCCATTTGTAAACGGTATTGCAGCATCACGCTCAGTCGCCCATAAGCGGCGGTGGATGGTGATGCCACCATGCGTTCCACCACTTCTTTTTGCAGCATAAAGTGCATGTCGATAATGGAGGCGACATTGTCCAGTAGATGAAACAGAATTGGCGTGGAAATGTTATACGGTAAGTTGCCAACAACTCTGATTGCACTGCCTAAACTGGAAAAGTCAAACTTGAGCGCATCAGAATTATGGATGGTGATTTTGTTGTGTACATAGGTTTTTTCCATCCAGCTAATGATGTCACGGTCAACTTCCACCACATGCAGCATAGCTAGTTGCTGCATTAACGGTTGGGTGAGTGCACCTAAGCCTGGGCCAATCTCCACCATGAGGTCATTTGCTTGGGGGGAAATGGCATCAACCAAACTGGAAATAACACCTTGGTCAGTGAGAAAGTTTTGGCCGAAGCGTTTTTTTGCAATGTGTTTCATAGCGTTAATCAATAATAGGTGAAAGCATGTGAATAGTTACACACTGCTGGATGGCTTGTTTTTAGTGAGCTGAATCGCTAGCTCAATGGCGGCGAGTAAGCTGCCAATTTCAATCTTGCCGGTGCCTGCTAGGTCTAGCGCTGTGCCATGGTCAACTGAGGTGCGAATAATGGGTAAGCCCAATGTGACGTTCACACCTTCACCAAAACTTGCATGTTTGAGTACCGGTAAGCCTTGGTCATGATACATCGCCAATACGGCATCTGCATGTTTTAAATGATGTTTTGCAAACAGTGTATCGGCAGGCAATGCGCCAATCAGGTTCATGCCTTCGGTGCGCAGTTTGACCAGCACCGGGTTAATTACGTCAATTTCTTCGCGGCCTAAATAGCCGTCTTCCCCAGCGTGGGGGTTAAGTCCCGCCACTAAAATGCGCGGGTTCTGAATGCCAAACTTGTTGACTAAGTCATGATGCAGAATACGAATGGTGGTTTCCAGGCCTGCTTTGGTGATGGCTTGCGGTACGTCTTTTAAGGCTAAGTGCGTAGTAGCAAGTGCAACGCGCATGCTGTCTGATTGATTCCCCGCGACTAGCATCATGACAACTTGAGGTGTATCAGTTAGCTCTGCTAAGAATTCAGTATGGCCGCTAAAAGCGATGCCTGCATCGTTGATGATGCCTTTATGGACTGGTGCGGTGACCATGGCATCAAACTCTGCTTTGATGCATCCATTAGTAGCTGTTTTTAAGGTTTCCAGCACATAAGCGCTATTGTCTGCGTTTAACTGGCCGGCAATTACAGGTTGGCTAATGGCCTGGTTAAGCAATGTAAGTGAGCCATTACCTAAATGCGGCTGTCTGACGTTTGCATCATAGGCCACAGTGTTGAGCGGGAGCTTAAGTGCTTTGGCGCGCGCTTGCAGCATCTCGGTATCGGCAATTACCACTAGCTGGGCGTCGAGCGGCTGTGCCGCCAGCATGATGCATAAATCAGGGCCGATGCCGGCAGGCTCGCCTGCGGTTACAACAATACGAGGTAATGGTTTTGTCACTGTAATGGTTTCGTGATGATAGCGTTAAGCGCTATTAATATTTGTCTTCAAGCCTTAGCTCTACGAACGCGCGATCACGCAGCTCACGAATCCAATCTTGATACGCTTCATCTGCTTTTCTTGCACGAATTTCTTGACGCGCCTTTAAGCGAGCAGCCTCTTTACTCATGTCTTGTTTTTTGCGCTCAAGCACTTGTATCACATGCCAACCAAAAGGGCTGAGCACCGGTTCGCTGATTTCATTGGGCTTAAGGTTGTTCATGGCTTTTTCAAATTGGGGTACTGTATCGCCTGGATTCACCCAGCCTAAGTCACCGCCATTGGATGCGGTGCCATCTTCAGAGAATTGGCGTGCTAGTACTTCAAATTTTTCGCCATTATCTAAGCGCTCTTTAATGCCATCCATTTTTGATTTGGCATCTTTTTCCGACATGACTTCAGACAGCTTAATCAGAATATGGCGCGCGTGCGTTTGCTCAATAATGAGCGGAGAGCTGCCGCCGCGCTTATCTGTAAGCTTCAGGATGTGAAAGCCGTTAGGGCTACGTAACGCGGCCGAAACCTCACCTTTTTGCATCGCTTTTAATGCGTCAAGGAATAGCGCTGGCATTTGCGCGCTTTGCTTCCAGCCGATGTTGCCGCCTTCTAAGGCATTAGGTGCATCAGAAAAACTCGCAGAGACTTTTGCAAAGCTGGTGCCTGATGCCAACGCGGCAAGTATTTCGTCTACTTTTGCTTTGGCTTTTTGTACATCTTCGGTCGCGGCATCTTCTGGCACGCGAATCAAAATGTGAGAGATTTCATATTCATCTTGATTTTGATTGGTTGAAGCTTGTGTGGTTAAGTAGTTGTCTATCTCAGATTCGCTGACGTTCACGCGACTTTCTACCTCGCGCTCGCGCAGTCTGGCAATGATGATTTCGTTGCGAATGTCTGATCTAAACTTGCGCACGCTGATGCCGTCTTGGTTGAGCGCATCGTAGAACTCTCTTACCGTTAATTTGTTTTGTTCAGCAATACGCTCAAGGGTTTTGTCGAGCTGGGTGTCATCCACTTTAATGCCGGTTTGTGCTGCGTACTGTAGTTGCAATGCGTCAGAAATCAAACGCTCTAATATTTGTTTTCTTAAGATGCTAGCTTCCGGCAGCTCTGTGCCTTGTTTTTTTAACTGTGCGCTTAGTGAGACAATGCGGCTTTCCAGTTCTTGTTCGGTAATCACCGTTTGGTCAACGATTGCCACGATGCGATCCATTTTGGTCACGTCCGCAGCTAATGTGTTGAGTTGACTAAAACTTAACGCAATAAAAAGTGAGATTTTACTAAAGTTACGCAACATAATTACTCGTAATATGATGATTGAGGGTTATCCGGGATGAAGTTAGAGCCCACATAACCCGGAACGTTTCGTTTAATTACTGCTAATGGGTTTGCGCCAATGGAAGCAAGACCGCCGAGTTCAAGTTGGAAGAAGAATGCGTAGTTTGCATCTGCAGTCGCAGTAGTCACCCGTTGCATTACGCCGCGTGCTTGCCAGCAACCTGCATCATACTCTAAACCCGCAAGTGTTTCGATGATGTTCTTTTCGCGCATTGAGTAGTTCATACGCCCAACCCCGTACCAGCCTTTGCCTATTGGCCACTGGCTGGAAATGTTGAATTGATCTAATAAATCTTGTCTATAGCTGTAGCTTAGATTTAACACCTTACCGGGTTCAGGATTGTAACGGCTTGTAATTGTGGTTCTAACTGCGCTTGAGTCGTCAGTGTTGTATTGCCAGAAGGCATCAATTTTCCAGCTGTTCTTAAGCTGGCCGGTAATGCCGGCAATCACGTCAGAGCTGTTATTTTTGCGGAATGTAGACAGGTTGCTATAGTCCAAAGCAACTTCTTGGTCGGCAAAGTAGTAACGTTGGCCAATCGATGCGGATAAGCGCTGCGTGCCACTGCTGCTTTCAATAAAGCGCGTAGTGAGCGCAAAGCTGAGTTGATTTGCGTTGTTGATGCGGTCATTGCCGGTAAATTGATTCTCCATAAACAACGTGGCGAAATTTAAGTCGGTAACGCTACTATCAAACACAGGGATTTTTGCCTGGTTGCGGTCAGGGATGTAGACGTAGAATAGTCTAGGCTCAATCGTCTGCGAGTAAGCTCTATTGGCAATTTTAAAGTCGCGGTCAAAATACAAGCCGCTGTCTAGGCTGAATATTGGCAGCGTTCTATGTTGTGATTCCTGATCCGTTGCAACATTATTTAAATTGTAATTGGTGTAATGCACACCCAGTTTCGGTGTGATGTAGCCATATGGCCTAGTCATTGGCAGCGTGATGCTTGGGTAGGCGGTGAAGCGTGTGCCTGTTGGGCGCGCGGTGCTGTCATTGTTGTTATCAAAAGCAACAAGCTGCGTGTATAGGTTTAAATTAACGTCGCCATAGCTTTTGCCGCCGGATAAGGTCATTTGCGGCAGGCGTTCGTATGGGAATGACACGTTATCTAGGGTCTGGAACTTTTGCGCAATTGCATTAAAGCTCCAATTTTCATCTGCGTAATCTACATTAAATTGTTGTGGCAGATTAATCCGGCTGGTGGTGACAATGCGAGTAGACAGTTCAGAGAAATACTGGCTATCGGACACCTTCTCTAGGCTGTAGCCTGCTGACCAGCCATTACCAAATCGATGTTGATGTTTTAAATTGGCAAAATAGCGGGTTTCATTGGTGAGCGTGTCGCTAGGCAAGTACTCTATGTTATCTGTACCAGAGAAGTTCTCTTCCATATACCTGAACTCACCCTGCAACTGCACGCCGCGCTTACTTAATGCGCGCAAGCCCAGTGTGGCATCCATATTGGGGGCAATGTTCCAATAGAAAGGCGCCAGTACTTCAAAGCCGCTGCGGCTTGTACTACCCATTGTTGGTGCGAGTAAGCCCGACTTACGCTGGTTGTTAAATGAAAACTCAATCCATGGGGTGTATAGCAATGGCACCCCTTTAAATTCAACACGAGCGTTGGTCGCTGTGCCTGAGCTTGTGTAGTCATCTAGCTTGATTTCACTGGCTTTGATGTACCAGTCATCCACGCCAACTTCGCAAGTGGTGTAGCGCGCACCGGTCAGGCGTTTTTTATCTTCACCCTCAAAATAGATGTGCTCTGCATTACCGCGCACCGTAGAGGGCTTGGATGAAAGTTGCATTTCACCGTATCTATTGGTTTTCGTGGTGCCATTTAGGGGTGAGCTTGCCCGGTTTTGGTAGCGTAGCTGTTCGTTTTGCTGACTACCTAATTCGTCGGCAAAGACCAGTGCATCATCATCTTGCGCGTTTGATGTGCGTGCACTCTTGTGCATGATGATAGACGCATCGCGCATTTCGCCAATGCTTTCCGAAAGGCGCATGCGTAATTCAGGGCCAGATAGCTTTGCATCTCCCACCTCAACTCTGGCGTTACCTGTGACATGGAGTTCATCATTTTGTACGTTGTATTCAATGACGTCGCCATAGGCGGTTTGTTTGCCACGGTGAATTTCAGCGTTGCCAATGGCGCGCATCTTTCTATCAAGATGCAGCTCTAGTTTGTCGCCGTCGATAATGATGCCGTCATTTGTCTCTTGCTCACTACTTGGAGAGCTCTCGGTTGGAATGCTTTCGGGCGGTGTATTTTCGTTTGCGTGCGATTGCGGTGCGTATGCCAATACAATAGGTGCGATGGCAGCTAAAAAGCGACTTTTTAGCATGCGCGTACCATCAGAAGCGGCATAGGGTTGAGCGGTGAAATTAAAAGCACGGGTATATAGGCAAACTGTTTTATTTTATCAATGTTAAAATCTCACATATTGCAATTTTTGGCAATCAGAAATTGACGTTGCCGCAACAGTAACTAACGTTGGGATTTACATCTTTGACGTTAATCGGCATGCTTAGGCTAGCAATGCTAAGGTGAAATTAAAAGCAAATTATACTTGTATAGCAGCGTTAACGATACATGGTTTCAGATATATCAACATTTAAAATGTTAGAAAGATAGACGTGGATAAGGGTCAACAAGATGTAAGGCAGCAGCAGTTAACAGCATGGTTAACACTGGTATTGCAGCATGATGAATTTAGTTTAACGACAGCATCGGCAGATGCCAGCTTCAGGCGCTATTTTAGAGTACATTTAACCGCTAAAGATGGCAGTGCAGAGACCCTAATTGCGATGGATGCACCGCCGCCACAAGAAAACTGTGAACCATTTGTCAGAGTTGCGGCTTTGTTTGGCGAGGCTGGTATGCATGTACCTAAAGTGTTGGCGCAAGATTTAGATCAAGGTTTTTTATTGCTGAGTGATTTGGGCGATGTGACTTATTTAAGCATGCTCAATCTAACCAGCGCGCCAAGCTTATATCATGACGCCAACACAGCGCTCATCAAGTTGCAATTGGCGAGCAAGCCAGATGTGCTGCCTGATTATGATGCGGCATTGCTCAGCCGTGAGATGCAGCTTTTTCCTGACTGGTATGTCAGTAAGCACCTGAATGTGACTTTAGATGCAAAACAGCAGGCTGTTTTGCAGCAAACGTTTGAAGTGCTCAACCGCAACATTTTGGCACAGGGTAAGGTGTATGTGCACCGAGATTACCATGCGCGTAACTTGATGGTCTGTGAAGATAATCCCGGTGTTTTAGATTTCCAAGATGCAGTTTACGGACCTATTACCTATGATTTGGTGTCTTTGTTAAAAGATGCATATATCGGCTGGGAAGAAGAGCAGATTATCGATTGGTGTGTACGTTATTGGCAGGCGGCGCGTAAAGCAGACTTGCCAGTACCAGACGATTTTAGCGAGTTTTATCGTGACTTTGAGTACATGGGCGCTCAGCGCCATATCAAGGTATTAGGTATTTTTGCAAGGCTGTATCATCGCGATGGTAAAGATGGCTACCTAAAAGATATGCCGCTAGTGATGACTTACCTACGTAAAGTATGTGAGCGCTATATCGAACTTAAGCCAATGTTGCGTTTGCTCGATAGTTTAGAAGGCACTAAGCCACAGGTTGGTTACACCTTCTAGTCGGTTAATTGCAGAATTGTGCGCTGTAAGCAAATGGGTTCTTGATAAAGGGTGATGATTTGAAAGCAATGATATTGGCGGCGGGACGGGGTGAGCGCATGCGCCCACTGACCGACCATAGCCCTAAACCATTATTACCAATCGCTGGTAAGCCGCTGATTGTTTGGCACTTGGAGCGCTTGGCCCAGGCGGGCTTTAAAGAGGTGGTGATTAATCACGCGCATCTGGGCAGCATGATTGAGGCTGCGCTGCAGGACGGCGCGCAATGGGGATTACGCATACAGTATTCTCCTGAGCCGATAGCATTAGAAACTGCTGGCGGCATTGCTAATGCGCTGGATTTGTTGGGGAGTGATCCATTTTTGGTGGTGAATGGAGATGTATTTACAGATATCTCGTTCGCCGATCTTAGACTAAGCCCGGGCAATTTGGCGCATTTGCTGCTAATTGATAATCCGCCGCAGCATATGCAAGGCGATTTTGCATTTGCAGATGAAAAAATTAAATTGGAAGGTGAGCCCAAGCTTACGTTTTCTGGCGTGGGGGTTTATCACCCAGCCTTATTTGCAGACATTCAACGCGGCGAACCGGCAAAGCTTGCACCATTGTTAAAGCAAGCCATTGCTGATGGCAAAGTTACCGCCGAGCATTTTAAGGGTGTGTGGCATGATATCGGCACGCCGGAACGCTTAATGGCACTAAATCAGCAGTTGCTGGGTCACAGTTGAAAGTAAAAAAGAAATCAACCGCATATGTTTAATCTAAATGAATTTAAAACACGTCGCCACCTGTTGCTAAAAACGATGGGCGAGGGCGTTGCCATTATTCCAACCTCGCCAGAGCTGATTCGCAATCGTGATAGTCAGTATCCGTATCGCTTTGATAGTTACTTCTATTACCTAACTGGATTTAAAGAGCCTGAGGCTTTATTGGTGTTAATTGCCGGTGAAGACGCTAGAACTATTCTGTTTTGTCGGGACAAAGATATAGAGCGTGAAATTTGGGATGGTTTCCGTTACGGCGCAGATGCTGCTAAGCAAGAGTTTGGGTTTGACCAGGCATACAGCTTTAATGCACTAGATGAGTTAATGCCTAAGTTACTGACGAATCAATCTAAGCTGTTTTACAGCCTAGGTGCCGACAGTGCTTGGGATACGCGAGTGACCACTTGGTTAAATCAAGTGAAAACGCAAGCCAGAAGCGGCGCAAGTGCGCCAGATGAAATGGTGGATGCACGTAAGTTGATTGATGAAATGCGGCTGTATAAAACTAGCTATGAGTTAGAGCTTATGCAGAAATCCGCCAACATCGCTGCGCGCGCCCACGGACGTGCGATGCGTTATGTGCGTGCTGGTCAAATGGAGTACGAATTAGAGGCCGAGTTCTTGCATGAGTTCTACCGCTCGGGTGCGCAGGCGCCAGCTTATACCAGTATTGTGGCAGGCGGTGCCAATGCTTGCACCCTACATTACAACGCGAATAACTGCGTATTAAAAGATGGTGACCTTTTGTTGATTGATGCAGGTTGTGAGCTAGATGGCTATGCGTCAGACATTACACGTACCTTCCCCGTGAACGGTAAGTTTAGTGCAGCGCAACGCGATGTCTATGAGTTAGTGCTGGCTGCGCAAGCCGCAGCGATTGCGCAAGTTAAACCGGCCAATCATTGGAACTCACCGCATGAGGCGGCTTTGGATGTGTTAGTGCAAGGTTTGATTGATTTGAAACTGTGCCACGGCAGTAAAGACGCTGTGTTGGAAAGTGGTGCGTATCGTCAGTTTTATATGCACCGCACTGGCCATTGGCTGGGGCTGGATGTGCATGATTCTGGCGAGCATAAAGATAAAGCGGGTGCATGGCGTAAGTTGGAGGCTGGCATGACGCTGACAGTAGAGCCTGGCTGCTATATTCGTCCGGCTGATAATGTGCCCGAGCATTTCTGGAATATCGGGATTCGTATAGAAGATGATGTGCTGGTTACCGATAGCGGTTGCAATGTTATGACCATCGATGCACCCAAGACGATCGCCGATATTGAAGCAACGATGCGTGGTTAATGTGTAATGGCAAATGTAGATAATATTGTGATTGTTGGCGGCGGCCCTGTAGGAATGGTGCTGGCACTCCTGTTGGCGAAGCAAAGTGTGGCAAGCACACTGCTTGAGGCACGTAAACTTGGTGCCGCCAATCAAGATACGCGCGCGCTAGCCTTATCTTATGGGACGCGTCGAATTCTTGAGAAGCTCGGTATTTGGCAGCATCTGTCATCACATGCGACGGCGATTAATACCATTCACGTGTCGCAAAAGGGCAGCTTAGGGCGTAGTGTTTTGCGGGCGCTGGATTGTGAGCAAGAGGCGTTGGGATATGTGTTGTCCTACGGCGCTTTGTGTACGGTATTAAATGCAGAGTTGCAACGATTGCCGATGGTAACGTTGATAGATGAAGCGCAGGCAGATGCGATTAGCTACGATACCAATCAAGCCAACATCCGCTATACGCGCTTGGGTGAGAGTATGCAGTTAAGCAGTGCTTTAGCTGTGTTGGCAGATGGAGGCCGTAGCTTGGAAGAGGCGGCTGGTTTAAAGCGTGAAACCAAAGAGTATGGACATGATGCGCTGATTACTAAAGTGAGTGCAGAGTTGGCGCATGACAATATTGCCTATGAACGCTTCACTGCAGATGGCCCGATGGCACTGTTACCGAATGGTCCGCGCGATTTTTCTTTGGTATGGACCGGTAAAAAAGAGCTGATTGCGCCATTGTTAGCATTAACCGATAGCGAATTTCTCACACAGTTCCATGCACAGTTTGGTGATCGTGTCGGCCGCTTTTTGACAGTGGAAAAACGCATGACATTCCCATTGCGACTATCGCAACTGCAGGAGACCGATACCCCGCATCTGGTGGTGATCGGCAACGCAGCGCAAACCATGCACCCAGTGGCTGGGCAAGGTTTTAACGTGGGCTTGCGTGATGCAGACGTGTTGGCGCAGCATATTGTTAACGCGAACGCTACCTTAGGTAGCTCTGAAATGCTGTCTGCATACCGTGCGGGCCGCAAAACTGATACAAAAAATGGACTGTTTTTTACAGACTTCTTGGTCAATATTTTTTCAAATGATATTTTAGGCTTTGCCAAGTTGAGAAGTACAGGCTTAGGCCTGTTTGATATGGTGGCACCAGTTAAGCGTCACTTGGTACGTAAAATGAGTTTTGGTAAATGATGGAGCTACGCTTAAAAACAGATATAACCATTGTCGGTGCTGGGCTTGTGGGCATGGCCGCTGCCGTAGCCCTGAGTCAGGCTGGTTACGAAGTCGTTTTGGTGGATAGCCAAGCCCTAGGAGCGCCAATTGATGTAGATAGTGATTGGGATCAGCGTATTTACGCGATTAGCCCAAAGAACATGCAATGGCTGACTCAGCTAGGTGCTTGGTCTTTATTGGATACGCAGCGTATAGCAGAGATGCAGTCCATGCAAATATGGGGTGACGCCACCACGCAGCCACTGCAATTACACGCTGAGGATGTGAGCGCTGATTGCCTAGGATTCATTGTAGAAGAGCGCTCGCTAAAATCAGCGCTTTTAAAGTGTATACAGACGAGCAATGTGCGCATGATTGTAGGGCATCGCTGTTTATCTGTTCAATCATCCCCCCAGCGCGCGGTACTACAGCTATCAAACCAGCAGGAGATAGAGAGTAGTTTGCTGCTTGCTGCGGATGGCGCTAATTCATGGGTTAGGCAGCAGTTGGCGATGGGGGTACAGCATAAAGATTATGAACAAACTGCGATAGTTGCCAACTTCACCACAGAGCAGTCGCACGCAAATATCGCAAGGCAGTGGTTTACACAGGATGCAATGGGTAAGAGTGCAGTATTAGCATGGCTGCCATTGCCAGAAAATAAAATCTCAATTGTTTGGTCTGCACCCACTGCGCACGCAACAACATTATTACAGTTATCGCCTGACGCATTTACGCACGCAGTTATGCAGGCCGGCGATGGTGCATTAGGTGATATGCACTTAATGGGGAAACCTGCAAGTTTTCCTTTGGCGCTCAAGCAGGCGAGCAAGACTGTTATGCCATCGGTGGTGCTGGTTGGCGATGCTGCACACAGCGTTCACCCCATGGCTGGTCAAGGCGTTAATCTTGGCTTTCGCGATGTGATTGACTTGCTAAACTTATTAGGTGCTAGACATGTCTATCAACCAATTAACGATGCGGCATTACTGAAGCAATACGCTAGAATCAGGAAAGCAGATTTACTGAGTATGGTGACACTCACAAATGGTTTATATCATTTGTTTGAGAGTCCTTACTCTATGGTTAAAAATGTACGAAACTGGGGGCTGACTACGGCTAACCAGCAAACGGTTAAGAAGCTGCTAATTGCCAATGCAATTGCACTTTAAAAGTGCCACTTAGAAATAATCACTTAAATTGAAGTAAAGCGTTTAAATGAGGTCAAGCGCTGCTATGACTCTCAGCGGTTCTGTGTAAAACGTTATCCATCATTAGTTAAAGGAAATTAGATGTTAAAGAAGTTCGCTAGTATTGCATTGCTGAGCGCGTTTGCTACAACTGCTGTGGCAGACGAAGCCAGTGTTAAAAAAGCAGTTGAATCTGCCTATCCTAAATTTAAGGTGGAAAAAGTCACCAAAACACCTTATGCCGGCTTGTACGAAGTGTTTATGGGCGGGCAGATTATTTACACAGATGAAAAGATGTCATTTTTAATCGCAGAAGGCCGTTTGGTTGATCCAAAAACCAAAAAAGATCTTACAGGTGAGCGCTTAGAGGAGTTGACCAGAATTGACTTCTCAACATTGCCGTTAAATCAGGCGATTAAAGTGGTGAAGGGGAATGGCAGCCGTAAACTGGTTGTGTTTTCCGATGTGGATTGCCCTTTCTGCAAACGTTTAGAGCGTAACGAGTTGGTTAACATCACAGATGTCACTATCTATACTTTCTTGTACCCAATCGAGCAGTTACACCCAGATGCAGCGAATAAATCAAAGCTAATTTGGTGCGCTAAAGACCGTGTGAAGGCTTGGGAAGACTGGATATTAAGAGACCAGCTAGCGAGTGCCGCTGGCAGTTGCGATGTGCCATTGGAAAAAGTAGGGGAGCTTGCGCGGAAAGTAGGGGTTACTAGTACCCCTACCTTAATATTTGCTGACGGTAAACGTATGTTAGGCGCACAGCCTTATAAAGAAATTGAGCGCATGCTAGCATCTGCAAGTAAGAAGTAATTAGAGGTGCTATATGACTAATAGGGTGATTTATATCACCCTATTTTTTCTTATGACTAACCCACAACTTGGCCAAGTTTGAAAATAGGTAGATACAAAGCTACGACCAGGCCGCCAATCAGTACGCCAAGCACAACCATAATGATAGGTTCCATCAGGCTCGATAATGCCTCTACTGCATCGTCAACTTCAGCCTCATAAAAATCTGCAACCTTGCTTAGCATTGAGTCTAATGCGCCAGACTCTTCACCAATAGCTGTCATTTGTAAGACCATGTTAGGGAAGACCTCTGCATTTTGCATGGCAACAGTTAAGCTCGTACCCGTACTAATTTCACTCTGGATTCTTTTTGTAGCATCGTAATACACCCGATTCCCAGATGCTCCTGCGACCGAATCCAAGGCCTCAACTAGTGGTACCCCAGCCGCAAACATGGTGGCCATTGTACGTGCAAATCTTGCAATAGTTGCTTTGCGGATTAATTCGCCAAATATAGGTAATTTTAACATTAGCCTATCCATCGTTGCCTGCAGTGAGAGAGAGCGCTTCCAGGTGTAGAAAAAGAACCATAGCCCAAATCCAATCGAACCAAAAATTGCCCACCACCAGTCTACAAAAGCATCAGAGATTGCCATCACGACTAGAGTGGGTCCAGGGAGATCAGCACCAAAGCTAGAAAATAAATCTTTAAATGCTGGCACTACAAAAATCATAATTACTGTTGTGATGATAAACGCAACAACTATAATTGAAATAGGATAAAACAACGCAGATTTAATTTTTGATTTAATTGCTAAAATTTTCTCTTTATAGGTGGCTAATCTATCTAATAATGTATCTAGAATACCTGCTTGTTCGCCAGCGCCAATTAAATTACAGAATAGTGCGTCAAAATACAAAGGGTATTTACGGAATGCAGCACTTAAACTGCTACCGGTTTCTACATCAGATTTGATATCATTTAGTAGTTTGGATACAGCGGGGTTGCTATGACCCTTCCCTACAATATCAAAAGACTGTAGCAGCGGAACGCCGGACTTCATCATTGTGGCGAGTTGGCGCGTGAATAGAGTGATATCTTTGTCTGAGACTTTGCCTGTGTTTGCAAAGCCGCTTTGTTTTTTAATTTTGGTGACCGTAATCCCTTGGCGACGTAATGTTGCACTGACAAATGACTCGCCAGACGCTTTCATTTCCCCCTTAACGATTTTGCCTTTTTTATCTTTACCTACCCAAGTATAAATAACTTCTTTTGTGGCCTTAGGATTAGCTGCCATAATCATTCCCTGAGTGATTTATTTATAATTTATTGATTTAGTGTACTTTAAACTGAACAAGTATTATTAGCATACTTGTAAATTGACGTATTTAAAAAACTATTCATTGGTGCAAGCCTCTACCTCTTCGATAGAGGTTAACCCCTGCATCACTTTAAGTACACCAGATCGACGTAAGTCATTAACCCCTTCGATTTTGGCTTGGTCTGCAATGTCGTGCGCAGTGCCATTTTTCATGATGATGCGGCTAATCGCGTCGGTAATAGGCATTACTTGGTAAATACCAACGCGCCCTTTATAACCTGCATTGCATAGCTCACAGCCCTCTGGATTATGGCCATAAAGTTGCCAGCTTTCATTAAAGTCCTCTTCAATAAAGCCTACATTCAGAAGCGCTTCTTTAGGGATATTGATAGGAATCTTACAATGTTTACACAATCGTCGCGCTAAGCGTTGTGCCGTAATCAGCGAGACTGCTGACGCAATATTAAATGGTGCAACTCCCATATTGAGTAGGCGTGTTAATGTAGATGGTGCATCATTAGTATGCAGTGTTGATAGCACCATATGACCAGTGGATGCGGCCTTGATGGCCATGTCCGCAGTTTCTAAGTCGCGAATCTCACCAATCATAATCACATCTGGATCTTGCCGTAAAAATGACTTTAACGCCGCTGCAAACGTCAAACCCTGTTTGTCGTTAACGTTAACTTGGTTGATCCCGGCTAGTGGGATCTCGCATGGATCTTCCGCCGTTGATATGTTCACGTCTGGGCTGTTAAGAATGTTTAAGCACGTATACAGAGATACGGTCTTTCCTGACCCCGTTGGACCTGTTACTAACACTAAGCCATAGGGGCGACTTACTGCGTTGAGCAAACGTTCTTTTTGTATAGGCTCATAACCCAGCGCTTCAATACCAAGGGTGGCGCTAGCTGGGTCAAGAATACGCATTACGATTTTCTCACCATGAATCAGCGGTAGTGTGCTCACCCGGAAATCAATAGTACGTGTTTTAGAGATTACTAGCTTCATACGGCCATCTTGCGGAATACGTTTTTCCGAAATGTCCATGCTCGAAATAACTTTAATGCGAGAGGCTAATTTTTCTTTAATCGCGAGGGGTGGCTGGTTAATTTCTCGCAATGCGCCATCTATACGGTAGCGTACACGATAAAACTTCTCATATGGTTCAAAATGTAAGTCAGATGCGCCCATGTTAATGGCGTCTAGCAGCATTTTATTGAGAAAACGTACGACAGGGGCATCATCAACCTCTGTTTCAACTTGTTCCTCTTCTATAGCATTTGGGTTTTCATCACTAAAGCCAAAATCATCATCATTTCCAATATCTAATGATTTTAGACTGGTGTCTTTAGCTTGAATCACTTTTTCTATCCAGCGTCCAAGCTTATCATCTTCCACAACAATAGGCGAAATGTTCATGCCCATCTGGAATTGGACGCTATCTAATGCGAGGATGTTAGTAGGGTCGGAAATTGCGACATAAAGGACATTGTTACGTGCTTGTAGGCCGATTACACGGTTACCAATAGCGAGTTTGCTATCAATTTGTTTGGCTGGTAGATAATCTGGATTGAAGGAATCTAGATTAAAGTAGGGAAAGCCAAACGCTTTGGCTGAAGCTTCTGCAATACTTAACGCACTGAGTTTTTTGCTTTGAATTAGCTGTGAAATAAATGAGGAATTTGCAGAAGCGGCTTGAGCTTCAACTGCTCTTGCTTCGTCTTCGGAAAGCAGTTTTTCTTGAATTAATGTTCTAGCTAGACCACTTAGTTTGGTTTGTGAAGTTGCAGTTGCCATATTGATTGTCGTGGTTGAATAAGCTTATAAGCAATTACAGTTGGTTAATTCAGACCAATAATGCACTTTACGTTTTTTTTTGTAAAGACTTTACGTCTTTTATCGTGCAAATTCAGCAGTTTTCTAATTAATGAGCCCCAAAACTTGATAGTCTAGTTGGATTGCTTAAATTTATAGTTAGTTAGTCGTTAAAAAACTACTTGACATGCTAGAAAAAGCAACTTATAAATATGCTTAGGTGTTTGAATTCGAGTTTTTTGCAGCGAGCTTTGAATTGAGTTACTGCGACTTTATGTTCTTGAGGCAAACTTTTTGGGGCGCCCCCCTTTGTATTATGTAAGGATGTATGAAATGGCAACAGGTACCGTAAAATGGTTTAATGATTCTAAAGGTTTTGGTTTTATTACGCCTGATGATGGTGGTGATGATTTATTCGCACACTTCTCAGCGATTGTAGAATCTGGTTATAAAAGCCTAAAAGAAGGTCAACGTGTGAGTTTTGATTTAACTGAAGGCCCAAAAGGTAAACAAGCTTCAAATATTCAGAAAGCTTAAGTTTTATCTAAAGCTACATTTGGGTTAGCCTACATCTGGTCCCCAATACTCAAAAGGCTCTTTATGCATTGCTGCATAAAGAGCCTTTTTATACTTAGTGCCAGTGTTAATTACTGCATATTGGCAATAATCTCGTCACCAAATTCTGCCGTACCTACTTGTGTTGCGCCTTCCATTTGTGTAGAGAAGTCGCTAGTGACGCGTTTGCTAATAATTGCATTGGCTACGCCTTTAAGTACTAGGTCGGCAGCTTCTGTCCATCCTATGTGACGCAGCATCATTTCAGCAGAAAGTATCAATGAGCTTGGGTTGGCGATGTTTTTGCCGGCAATTTTTGGTGCGGTGCCATGCGTTGCTTCAAACATCGCAACTGTATCACTTAAGTTGGCGCCAGGGGCAATGCCGATGCCGCCTACCTGTGCCGCTAAGGCGTCACTTACATAGTCACCATTTAAATTGAGGGTGGCCACTACATCGTAATCTTGTGGGTGCAACAAGATTTCCTGTAAGAACGCATCTGCAATGCAGTCTTTGATGATGATGCCATTTGGCAGTTTGCACCATGGGCCGCCATCAATTTCAACCGCGCCAAACTCTTGCTTCGCAACTTCATAACCCCAGTCTCTGAAGCCGCCTTCTGTAAATTTCATGATGTTGCCTTTATGGGCAATGGTCACTGATTTACGGTTGTTATCAATCGCGTACTGAATTGCCTTACGCACTAAGCGTTGGCTGCCGTCGACCGAAACTGGTTTGATGCCAATTGCTGATGACTCAGGGAAGCGGATTTTTTTACGCATGCCCATATCACTCAAAAAGTTGATGACCTTTTCTACTTCATCTGTGCCTGCTGCCCACTCAATACCTGCGTAGATGTCTTCGGTGTTCTCACGGAAAATCACCATGTCGGTTTTTTCAGGGTGTTTTACTGGGCTAGGTACGCCTGTGAAGTATTGCACCGGGCGTAAACATACGTAAAGGTCAAGTTCTTGGCGTAGCGATACATTCAATGAGCGAATGCCGCCGCCTACTGGTGTGGTTAACGGGCCTTTGATTGATATTACATAATCGCGCACAGCTTGCATGGTTTCACTTGGCAACCAAGTGTCTTTACCTTCTTTGTCTTTGCCGTAAACTTTTACTGCTTTTTCACCGGCAAACACTTCCATCCATGAGATTTTTCTTGTGCCACCGTAAGCCTTGTTGACTGCGGTATCTACAACTTTAATCATAGGTGGGGTAATATCAATGCCTATACCATCACCCTCAATAAATGGGATAATCGGATTGTTGGGTACGTTTAGCGTATTGTCTGCATTAACAGAAATTTTTTCGCCTGTGCTAGGTTTGATAATTTTCGAAGTCATTCACAATTTCCTAAGATGATAATTTTATTTAATAAACCATTTAACGTCGTGTGCCAATTTAGCCCGCATGACTCACCGAATCCTGATAACAGGCACGCCACGTTAAAAGACTTTATTCCTATCCCTGATGTATATGCAGCCGGACGTTTAGATACTGATAGTGAAGGTTTGCTTATTTTAACCGATGATGGGGTATTGCAACATCGTTTAAGTCACCCAAAACATAAAGAAATTAAAACTTACTGGGTACAGGTTGAAGGGGCGCCATCTAATGAAGATTTGCAGCCACTAAAAGTAGGTGTGGATTTGGGTGATTTCGTAACACAACCAGCAGAAGTGAGTGTCATGGACGAGCCTGCTGGTTTGTGGCTAAGAACCCCGCCGATTCGTGAGCGCAAGGCCATTCCTACTACATGGCTGCAAATCAAAATCTCTGAAGGTAAAAATCGCCAAGTGCGGCGCATGACTGCGAAAATAGGGTTTCCGACTTTGCGTTTAATCCGGTATGCGATTGGGCGTTACACAATAGACGGCATAGTAAATGGAGAGTACAAGGTGTTAACAGCATGAAGCCAGTAATTATTTTTCGCCACTTTAATAGTGAAGGCCCGGGGTATTTTTCTGACTTTTTAGATGCGCAAGGGATCCCTTGGTGTTTGGTGAAAATTGATGAGGGCGATGCAGTCCCCACTTCAATAGAAGCCTATAGCGGTATAGTGCTAATGGGTGGGCCGATGAGTGTGAATGATGATTTGCCTTGGATACCGCCCGTGCTTGATTTAATTCGGCAGGCTGTGGATGCAGATGTGCCTGTATTAGGGCATTGCTTGGGCGCACAGTTAATGAGCAAAGCTTTGGGCGCAGTGGTGACACAAAATGCGATTAAGGAAATTGGTTGGGGAGAGGTGAATGTCAGTGTCAACAACGCAGCCCAACATTGGTTTGGTGAATTAGAGAGCTTTAATGCATTTCATTGGCATGGTGAAACTTTCAGCTTGCCTGAGGGGGCTGTGCATATTTTGGCAAGCAAATATTGCGAGAATCAAGCATATGCAATTGGCCAAAAACATTTGGCTTTGCAGTGCCATATAGAGATGACCGAGGCGATGGTAAGTGAGTGGTGTGTGGTTGGTGCGGAAGAAGTCGCATCTGCACATAGCAGCCCTGCGGTGCAGGATGTTGAAACCATGCAGCAAACATTGCCGTTGCATTGTTTTTTTCTCAATAAAGTTGCAAATCAGGTGTATACGCAGTGGATTAAAGGCTTGCTTAATTAACATGTTGCTCGGGTATGTTAAAATCACTTAACTTTAATTGAGGTCGTATCATGTCTGGCAATACACTTGGCAAGCTTTTTACCTTTACATCATTTGGTGAGTCGCACGGTGCTGCGATTGGCGGTATCGTCGATGGCTGCCCACCTGGCTTGGCATTGACTGCTGAAGACTTGCAAATTGATTTAGATCGCCGTAAGCCTGGTACCTCACGCCATGTGACACAACGCCAAGAGGCGGACATGGTAGAGATACTGTCTGGTGTGTTTGAAGGTAAAACTACTGGTGCACCGATTGGTTTGCTGATTCGCAATACCGATCAGCGTAGTCAGGATTACAGCAAGATTATGGATACATTCCGCCCAGGGCATGCTGACTATACCTATACGCAAAAATACGGAGTGCGCGATTATCGCGGAGGTGGTCGCTCAAGTGCACGTGAAACAGCTGCACGCGTGGCTGCGGGTGCGATTGCGAAAAAATGGCTAAAACAGCGTTTTGGCGTTTCTGTGCGCGGCTATATGAGCCAATTAGGTGAAATTGATATCCCGTTTGAAAGTTGGGATGTAGTGAATGACAATCCGTTTTTCTCACCTAGTGTCAGCATCTTGCCAACACTTGAGGATTACCTAGATAAAATTCGTGCAGAACGTGATTCTGTGGGCGCACGTATTACTGTTGTGGCGGAACATGTGCCAGTAGGCCTAGGTGAGCCAATTTTTGACCGATTAGATGCTGAAATTGCTTATGCCATGATGAGCATCAATGCGGTAAAAGGCGTGGAAATCGGCGCAGGTTTTTCTAGCATTGCGCAACGTGGCAGCGTGCATTCTGATGAAATGACACCGCAAGGCTTTGTTACTAACCATGCGGGTGGTATTTTGGGCGGTATATCCACTGGGCAAGAAATAAGAGTGAACGTGGCATTAAAGCCTACATCTAGCATTCCACAAGAGCGACGTTCGATTGATAAAAACGGCAATGCGGTGACGATGCAGACCACTGGTCGCCATGACCCTTGTGTTGGCGTGCGTGCGACCCCGATTGTGGAAGCAATGCTGGCAATGGTGTTGATGGATCACGCTCTACGTAATCGCGCTCAAAATGCAGATGTGCAATGCACAACACCTAAAATTATATAAATTAGGTTAAAACCACTCACAATTCAATTTTAAGTAAAAAGTCGGCATCTGCCGACTTTTTTTATCGGTATGATATCCATATGCATACAGACTTACATTATCGGCTTTCTCGCTTTTATTTTATCTACTACTTCTTTGTGGGTGCGTTTGTGCCGTATTGGGGGCTGTATTTAAAATCTGAGCAATTTTCTGCGGCAGATATCGGGGTACTGATGTCTTTATTTCAGATTAGCCGTATTTTTGCGCCAAACTTTTGGGGCTGGTTGGCTGACCATACTGGAAAACGCGCACCATGGATTAGGCTCACCGCCTTTTTAGGGCTGTGTGGCTTTGTTGCAGTGTTTTGGGCGCATGGTTTTTTCTGGATGTTTTTTGTGATGGCCGCGCTGAGTTTGTTTACTAGCTCAACGCTGCCTTTGGCTGAGTCGCTTACATTGGCGCACCTTGCCACGACCAATGGGCACTATAGCCGTATTAGAATGTGGGGTTCGTCAGGGTTTATTGTAGCGGCTGTGGTGCTAGGTTTCTTGATAGATCGTGCTGGCATTGCAAGTTTGCTGTGGTTTTTACTCGCGGTGCAAATCACATTGTTTATACTTACTTATACACTGCCGGAGCCCAAACTCACCGCACATCCGCATGATCACTTTTCTATTTGGCAGGTAGTGCGCCAACCAAATGTGATTGCTTTGCTGGTGGGCTGCTCATTAATGGTGACAGCGCATGGTGTGCTTTATAATTTTTATTCTATCTATTTGAGCGAGCATGGGTATAGTAAAGGGATGATAGGCTTACTATGGGCGGTGGGCGTTATCTGTGAGATTATTATTTTCATGCTGATGCCTAAAATTCTGGCAAGATTTACGTTAAAAACAATCTTGCTGGTGAGTTTGGTGCTAGCGGTGGTTCGCTTTAGCTTGATTGGCGTTGCTGTTGATCATGTGTGGCTATTGATTTTGGCGCAAACTTTGCACGCTGCCACATTTGGCAGCTTTCATGCTGCATCAGTTGAGGTGATTACCCAGTTTTTCAATGGCAGGCACCAAGCAAAAGGTCAGGCTATATATAACAGTGTGGCATATGGGGTGGGCGGTACGGTGGGTGGCGTTGCGGGTGGTTATGCTTTGCAGTATTTGGGCGGTCAGCAAACTTTTATGCTGGCGGCAGTTTTTCCGCTATTAGGTTTGGTCGTTGTGGCACTTGGATTGCGACTTAGTCAGCAACCCACCACTCAACAAGGGATGTTCAAATAATGGTACGAGTAAAATTAAGCCAATGCTTGCTGATGATGTTGTCAATTTTAGCCACACTGTTATCAAGTTCTGCGAGCGCAAATACGCGCGTGAATATTGTAGGGTTGTTTAGCAACAAAGCTGTGATGATGATTAATGATGGCAAACCAAAGACGCTGAGCGTAGGGCAAACAGTGGATGGCGTTAAACTGATTGCTGCGGATAGTAGCTCCGCAACCTTGTTGATTGAAGGGAGCACAAAGCAGTTGGGCATGGGGCAGGCAGCCTCAGTCGGCGAGGCCTCAGCAACAACAAGCAGTAATGCCAGTGTCACGCTGTATGCAAGTGCTGGCGGACATTTTGTCTCACAGTGCAAAATTAATGGCGCACCGCTGAAGTTCTTAATTGATACCGGAGCGACTACCGTTGCGCTCAATAGTGGGGATGCTAAATTCGCTAATATTGATTATAAAAAAGGTGAGCCAGTACTAGTGTCGACCGCAAATGGCGTAGTCACTGCATATCGTATCACCATTGCAAACTTAAAAATTGGCGACATTACGCTTAGCCAGGTCGAGGGCAGTGTCTTGGAAGGTGGTTTTCCTTCGGTTGTATTGATGGGGATGAGCGTGTTGAATCGCATGGAAATTAAGCATCAGGGTAGCACTATGACGCTGACTAAAAAATATTAAGCACAGCGCCGATATGTTTAGTTGCTGGTGTTAGCCATTCCCAAGCTATATATGCAGCAATGTTAATACGGATATAAAAAAAGCCACTTTATTAAGTGGCTTTTTATTGAGAGCTAAACGCGTTTATCTTTTTCGATTAAGGCGTATGCTGAATGGTTATGAATAGACTCAAAGTTCTCTGATTCTACCGTGTAAGCCACAATGCGTTTTTCTGCGTTAAGTTGTGCTGCAACGTCACGTACCATATCTTCAACAAACTTAGGATTGTCGTAAGCGCGCTCAGTAACAAATTTTTCATCTGGGCGTTTTAGTAGACCGTATAGTTCACATGAAGCTTGTTTTTCTACCAGGTTGATAATGTCTTCTATCCATATGAAGTCATTAATCAGCGCCGTTACCGTTACATGTGAGCGCTGGTTGTGCGCACCGTAATTAGAGATCTTTTTGCTACATGGGCATAGGCTAGTCACAGGTACTAGTACTTTTACTGTGATTTCAAAGTTATCCTGATGTATTTCACCGATAAAGGTGACTTCGTAATCTAACAAGCTTTTTACGCCAGAAATTGGCGCCGCTTTGTTTACGAAGTATGGGAAGGTCATTTCAATGTGACCAGATTCCGCTTCAAGGCGTTTTACCATTTCACGTAGAATTGTTTCAAAAGATTCTACAGAAATTGCATGCTCATTCATGTTGAGAATTTCAACAAAACGAGACATGTGAGTACCCTTAAATTGCTGAGGCAGATGCACATACATGTTAAACATTGCAACAGTGTGTTGCTCGCCACCGGTTTTGTCTTTTACAACAACCGGATGGCGGATGGCTTTAATACCAACCTTATCAATGGCTAGGTGGCGTGTATCAACAGTGTTTTGTACATCTTCAATCGGGTTTTTATGCGTAGTCTGGTCCATGTATAGTTTCTTAAATTTTACAAATATTAGTTGAGTATAACACTAGGTTATTAGCTTCGCAATTGCCGAGACTATTCCCTTAGCATCTAGACCGCAATCCGCCAGCATAGTTTCGTGAACACCATGCTCAATAAACTGATCTGGCAAGCCTAGGCTTAGTGTTTTTACTGGGTGTGGCAAGTTTAATTGTATGGCTTGTAATGATTCGATCACGGCGGAGCCTGCGCCGCCCATCACACAATTTTCTTCTATTGTGATAATTGTCGTATGTGTGTTCGCAATCTGTGCGATTAGTGCATGGTCTATAGGCTTAACAAAACGCATATTGGCGACAGTGGCATTGACTGCCTCGGCTGCTTCAAGTGCCGGTGCTAGCATAGAGCCAAACGCTAAAATCGCTACCTTTTCACCTTGGCGTTCAATGCTGCCTTTGCCAATTTCAATCGGCTTAAGGTCTGTGTTAACTAGCGCGCCTGTGCCGCTACCTCTAGGGTAACGTACTGCGGCTACACCGTCGTATAGGAAGCCAGTGGTTAGCATTTGGCGGCATTCATTTTCATCGCTAGGGGTCATAATCACGATGTTTGGAATGCAGCGCATAAAGGTTAAATCAAAGCTGCCCGCGTGTGTCGGGCCGTCTGCGCCTACTAAGCCTGCGCGGTCTATTGCTAATAGCACGGGCAGATTTTGCAATGCAATGTCATGAATCAGTTGGTCGTAAGCGCGCTGTAAGAATGTGCTGTAAATGGCAACCACCGGTTTCAATCCATCACAGGCCATGCCTGCCGCAAATGTCAGTGCGTGTTGCTCCGCAATGCCTACATCATAGTAACGCTCCGGGAATTGGCTGGCAAAGGCATTTAGGCCGGAACCGTCGCACATGGCAGGGGTGATGCCGATGAGCCTCTGGTCAGCCGTTGCCATATCAACAAGCCAATCACCAAAAACCTCGGTGTAAGACTTAGCAGTTTTTGCACTAATGGCGTTGCCGTTAAATGGGTCGAATTTACCTACGCCGTGGAACTTGTTAGGGTTCTCTTCAGCAGGTTCAAAGCCTTTACCTTTTTGCGTCACAATGTGTAAAAACTGAGGGCCACTCAGTTGTTTAATGTTGTGCAACGTGTCGATTAAAGCATCTAAGTCGTGACCATCAATCGGCCCGATATAGTTGAAACCAAATTCTTCAAACAATGTGCCAGGGGTGACCATGCCTTTGACATGCTCTTCAGCCCGTTTGGCAAACTCCATCATCGGCGGTAATGCAGATAATACTTTTTTACCGGACTTTCTAACGGTGCCATAGAAGCGGCTGGAGAGTAATTTAGCTAAATAATTGTTTAATGCACCGACATTGTTAGAAATGCTCATGTCGTTGTCATTGAGTACAACTAACAGGTTTGCATCCATGTTGCCAGCATTGTTAAGTGCTTCAAATGCCATGCCGGCAGTCATGGCACCGTCGCCGATAATGGCGACTGAGCGTCGCTCGCTACCAGCTTGCTGGGCAGCAACTGCCATGCCTAATGCTGCAGAAATCGAGGTGCTAGAATGTCCTGTGCCAAAAGTGTCGTATACACTTTCATTGCGCCTAGGAAAGCCCGCAATACCTTGTGGCTTGCGCAGATTTTGCATGTCCTCACGGCGGCCAGTCAATATCTTATGTGGGTAAGTTTGGTGACCAACATCCCAGACTAATTTATCGTCTGGAGTGTTAAACACGTAGTGTAATGCAATGGTTAACTCAACTACGCCTAAGTTAGAGGCTAAATGTCCACCGGTTTTGGCTACGCTATCTACCAAAAATAAGCGTAACTCTTGTGCGAGCTGCGTTAACTCCCTACGCTCCAGTAGTCGCAGTTGTTCGGGGTAGTTAATGGTGTTTAATAGTGGGGTCACGTGTGGTGTGTTGTTAATTTAAGTGGCGGTTGAGGTTAAAAGCTACGATGTAAAATAAAGCCAGCAAGCTCGCGTAAGCGTTTTGCATCTTCACCAAATGGTATTAAAGCGCTGATAGCTGTTTCGTACAGCTGGTCTGCTAATTTTTTTGCGTGGTCTAAACCTAAGATGGTTACATAGGTAGGTTTGCTGCTATCAGCATCTTTACCCGCAGTTTTCCCTAATGTACTGGTGTCGGCTTCTACATCGAGAATATCATCAACGACTTGGAATGCGAGCCCAATATGTTCTGCGTATACGATGACAGCAGACATTTGCTCAACGGTGCCGCTTGATGCGCCCAATAATGCTGCGGCCTGAATCAGTGCGCCAGTTTTAAGCTGGTGCATGGTTTCAAGCTCACTTTGGGTAAGTGCTTTGCCAATAGAGGCTAGGTCAATCGCTTGCCCGCCAGCCATGCCAAAAGAGCCTGATGCTTTTGCTAAAATGTTCAGCATGGATATTTGCTGATTAGCATTTTCGCAAAGTGTTGGGGTGGAGAGTACATCAAAAGCCAAGCTTTGCAGGGCATCGCCTACCAGTAATGCGGTGGCATCGTCGTATTGCTTATGGCAGCTTGGTTTACCACGGCGTAAGTCATCGTTGTCCATGCAAGGCATATCATCATGTACTAAAGAGTATGCATGAATCATTTCCACTGCGCAGGCCGCAGCATCGGTAATCGTAGTATTTGTCGCGCACAGTTCTGCTGCTGCGTAGCAAAGCAGGGCTCTCACACGCTTGCCGCCACCTAGTAAGCTATAGCGCATTGCATCATGCAGAACTTCTGGTGTAGTTTCCTGGCTAGGCAATGCTTCATCTAGCACTATTTCAATATGGTTTTGCTTCTCTTTTGCCCATACTAAAAAATCAGTCGCTGCGCTGTCTGTCATGTTGGTGTTAGTCATTGGTGTTGAATGGCGCGAGTTGTTGCTGCTCATTAAGTACTTTAACTTGCTGTTCAACATCAGCCAGTGATTGTTGGCAGAATGCTAGTAATAAGTTACCGCGTTTATAAGCTTCTAGTGAGGCATCTAGTTGCATTTGCTCGGATTCCATTTGCGCTACGATGCTTTCTAGCTCGGCAAAAGCTTGTTCGAAGCTGAGTGTAGGTTCCAATGAGCCTTTATCACTAGCTGTCGTATTGGTTTTTGTTTTAGATGCAGGCATCGCGTCCCAAAGGCTAAGATTAATCAATACGCTATTCTACCAAATCTTAAGGCAAAGCTCAGGACAAAACTTGTGTTAGGAAGCTTTCTATATCGATAATTTCTTGTTCACAAAGCGAGTGTGCCATGTTGTATTGGTGCCAAGTGACAGAATATTGACAGTTTTGTAGTAAATTGCGAGATTTTTCAGCCATTTCTAACGGGATAATGTCATCAAAAGTGCCGTGTGCCATGAGAATTGGCGTATTCATATTGGCTGCATGTGCTTCTTTGCTTAGCAGCGAGTGGAGTGGTACATAGGTGGAAAGCGCCAGTACTCCCGCTAGTTTTTGCGGATAGCGTAATGCGGTATGTAATGCGATTGCTCCGCCTTGTGAAAAACCTGCAAGCAAAATCCTGTCAGAGTTGACTCCTTTGTTAATCTCATTATTAATCAATGAGTTGATGTAACTCTCGCTGGCTTTGATGCCTGCTTCATCCTCTTGCACAACTGGAATGTTGCCATAGATGTCATACCAAGCAGGCATGATGTAACCGTTATTTCTGGTCACCGCCATATCCGGTGCATGTGGTAGTATAAATCGAACATGGCTAAATGCTGTATTCTCTAAAATACGCTGCACAATGGGTTCAAAATCATATCCATCGGCACCAAGGCCATGCAGCCAGATGACGCTGGCATTGATTTTGCTGGGGTTTGATGTGTGTAGGCTTAGTTCTAACGGTTGTTGATAAGTCATAGTGATTGTAGCAATGTACTGATAATCGTAACATTGTACTCAAAACTGCCTGCACATAACCGTATATAAACTGAGCAGCTCATATTAATTAAGGTAATGTCCAAATGGCGCAACTTAAAGTACTTGGTTGTAGTGGTGGTATCGGCGGAGACTACCGCACAACATCGCTGTTGCTAGATCAGGATATCTTGATTGATGCGGGCTCAGGTGTTGGTGATTTGTCGATGGATGAATTACTCAAGATTAGCCACATATTTGTGACTCACTCGCATTTGGATCACATTGCCTTTATCCCGCTCTTATTAGATACCGTCATGGGCATTCGTAGCGAACCTATTACGCTATATGCGACACAGGAAACGCTGGCTATTTTACAGGCACATATTTTTAATTGGAAAATATGGCCAGATTTTAATCAGATTCCGAATAGTGCTGCGCCTTTTCTACGTTATCAGGAAATCAAGCTTGGGCAACCGGTGATGTTAAGGGGGCGTACTATCACTGCGCTACCTGTGCATCATGTAGTGCCCGCTGTTGGTTATCATATTAAAGGTACAAAACACAGTTTGGTTTATACTGGCGATACAACCATCTGTGATGCGCTATGGCATGAGGTGAATCATATTACTCACCTTAAATACTTAATAATAGAAACAGCTTTTAGCAATAGCGAGCTCGAATTGGCAATCTTGTCTAAACACCTGTGTCCATCCATGCTGTTGCAAGAGTTGGAAAAATTAAATGCAGTGCATCTGACAAGTGCGCTTAAAGTGTACATTACGCACTTAAAACCAGGTGAGGATGTGCATATTATGCGTGAAATTGCTGAGGGTAATCCTAGGCTACCCATTACAGCACTAAATCGACATCAGGTTTTTGAGCTGTAATTTGCTTAAATAACACTGGTATCGCCATAAGATTTAGCATCAACTATACCTATCGGTAGGCAATATATGTCACACAACCCTAATTACTTAGATACTTGCGCTCAAATGACTACAGCTGTACTTGCATTATTAAACACTTTTGAACCCCTTGCCAAGCTCTCCGCTGGCCGTAAGCGTGAGCTTGCAGGCTTATGCTTTGTGGAGAAGGTAAGTCAAGGGATTAATCCGTTGCGCATGAATATCTCCAATGCAAAACAGGCAGTTTATCTAATTAAAGGTGAATTGGAGCTAAGGTTTCTCAATGATGAGAAGGTGATGTTGCGAGGGGATGATACTGCAGCCAGGCATCCCATTGCTTGTGATCAGAGCTTTGTTGATAGCATTGCGCGTACTGATATAGAGATTTTGCGTATAGATAATGACCTGTTAGATATCATGATGACATGGGATCAACTATCTACCGGAGATGATGTACTCAAAAGTGTGCACAACACCGATGAAGGGAAATCTAGCAGAACGCCTGTTGAGTGGATGCGTGATACGAGTGTGTTTAGTCTGGCTAAATTGCAATCAGGCGTTTTTAGTAAAGTGCCGGTTGCTAATATTGAAGCCATGTTTCAACGCATGGAGCGCATCAATGCGGTTGCTGGGCAAGTGATTCTTCAGCAAGGTGCAGTAGGAGATTACTATTATCTAGTTGAGAGTGGCTCTTTGCTGGTCAGCCGGGCTGATGGCGTTAATGCAACGCCTATGGTGGTTGCTGAGTTAAATGAAGGGGATGCGTTTGGTGAAGAGGCGCTAGTTTCAGACAACAAGCGCAATGCTACAGTAACAATGAAAACGGATGGGCAATTATTACGTTTGTGTAAGCGTGATTTTGTTGAATTGCTTAAAGAGCCTATGCTGACACACGTTAGCAGAGAGGCTGCCGAAGCCATGGTCGAGCGGGGTGCTGTTTGGGTTGATGCACGATTGCCCTCTGAGTATCAGTATGACCACATCATTGGTGCGATTAACTTGCCATTAAAAGACATTAGGCAACTGATGTTGGATTTAGATCGCGCTAAGGGTTATATCGTCTACTGTCAGACAGGAAGGCGTAGTTCTGCAGCAGCATTTGTTTTAGTGCAAAATGGATTTGACGCTGTTGTGCTTAAGTGCGATAAGTAAAAAAAAGAGGCTTTTGTAAAGCCTCTTTTCCTTTAAGCATATATCACTTACAAAGTAATGTAGCTTAGTTGCTCAGAGTTGGTCTATTTAGAGATACAAACACCTGTATCCACTTCGCATTCAGCACCTTTATTACCACGAGAACCTTTGGCAAATGTTAGCTTAGAGCTTGCAGCAGGTAATGTATTAGCTGCCACGCCACCAGCGTCTCCGCAAGCTGATGGAACTACTACAGGAACTAAAGCTGGGTCATTATTAGCAATTGCTGCCGCCACGCCACGAGCTACGCCAGTTGCTTCAGCTAGACATGCTGAGTCAGCAGATTTTTGTGTGTAAGCTTTATATTGCGGTAATGCTACAGCAGCCAAAATACCGATAATTGCAACTACAATCATCAACTCAATTAAGGTAAAACCTTTTTGTACTTGTTTCATTTTAGTTTCCTTTAGTAAAAATATTTAAGTGTTTTCACACTATTGTTAAGAGTACTGCTTGGGTTTTATTAAGCAACTGCTGTGCCAGTTATTTGAGGGTGTTATATCTAATTTGCGGTATACAAATATTTTTAAGCTGGAGTGTTAGTTATCTAGTATCAATTTTTTATCGAATTTAAATTGTAACAATTTGTATTTAAAAGGTTTTAATGGTTTTCTTTACTTCTTGATAGGCTGCTTAATAAGTAAGTTTTTATTTTATTAGTTTAAAGAAATATCTTAATAGAGGTTTTAACTGGCAATAAAAAAGCGGAATATAAATTCCGCTTTTTTATTAAACTGACAATTTTTTGTATTTTATACCGCTCAAACTGTCAAAAAAGGTCACGTAACCATTGTATCAGTGACCATTTTGTCGACGCTCCATTTTGAGAGCCTTCGCGGTCACTTACTTTGACGATTCAGCTGCCTTTTTTAGACCAGCTAAACCGGCATCGTAAATGCCGTTGATTGCATTTAATGCAGTTTCATCATCTTGGCCAGCTGGGATAGGTGGATTTAGTTTGTATAAACGGTAGAAACGACCAACCCATTGCACTGTAGACTCGCCTGGGTTCGCGCCCTTTTTAACTACGATGTATGCATTGTAGTCAGTTAAAGGTAAACCGCTTGATACGATTTCATAACGGATTTTCATGTCAGCTTCATCTGCGCTGCGTAGTTTCTCAAGAATCGTGCCACCGTCTTTAAGGGTTAGCGTTCTAAATGTATCTTCGCCTTTTTTCTCTAACTTAGTATTGGTCACTGCTGGGTGCCATTTTTGCATGTTGCCAAAGTCTTTTACTAATGCCCAAACTTTAGCTGGCTCAGCTTTAATAGTTACAGACTTATCAACCTTAAGTGGTGATGGGCCATGTGCAGATGCTGATATAGAAACTAAGCTTGTAGTTAAGCCAAGTGCGATTAACGCTAGGATTTTTTTCATTCACTTTTCTCCAAAGATCTCAATAATGAGAGGAACTGTTCAAAAACAACAATACATTATAAATTAGAATCTGAATTTATGAGAACCCGAATCTGCAATTGTAAAGTGGTTTGTGCTGTATTCAACGCGGTGAATACAGCTTGGTTGACATGTAGGCGAGATTAGCTTGGTTTGTGCATACTTACAAATCTTGCTAACTGAAACTATGGGCTTAAAATAAATTGACCAAATGCGCGGCTTTTTTCGCCAGTGTTGATTGTTGTTAATAGTTGGTTGGTGTTGGTATCAATCACGCTTACGTTGTTGCTGCCCCAGTTGGCAACATAGGCACGATGGTTTGTATGGTCGATACTGATGCCTTCTGGTGTGCTACCTACGTTGATGGAGGCAATTACTTTGCTATTGGCAATATCCAGTACGGTGACGCTATCGTCTTGCGTGTTTGTGACGTAGAGTGTTTTTTCATCTGCGCTAAATGCAGCGCAGTAGGGGTGATAGCCTACTTTCATGCTTTCTATGCTATTGGTCTCTGTATTAATAATACTGACGGTGTCATCTTGCACGTTGACGCTAGCGACCAGTTTGCCCGAGCTACTTAACGCGATACCAAATGGGTGTTTTCCTACTTGGACTCGACGTTTTACCGTAAGGGTCTCGGTATCAACCACTGCAATGTCATTGCTGTCTCTATTTGTGATGTAGAGGGTTTTATTGTCTGTACTTACTGCCAAGCCAGCAGGTGCTTCGCCTATGCTTAGCTCTCGCACTGTTTTGGCGGTATCTGTACTAATTGCTAATACGCGATTGTTGAACCAGTCTGCCGCGTAGAGTGTTTTCTCGTCAGGTGAGATTGCTAAGCCCACCGGTGAGCCGTTGACTTTGATAGTGTCAATCAAGGAGTTATTGGTGGTGTTAATCACTGAAATGTCTTGGCTCTCAACATTGGAAATATAAGCGCGCTTTAATTTTGTTGCTACCGCAACACCAACAGGTGCTTTGCCCACATGAATCGTACCGGTGACTTGGTTGTTGTGTGTGTTAATCACAGATACCGTATTGGCGCCTTGATTGGTAATGTAAGCATAGTGTCGGCTAGCGCTTAGGTTAGTGCTCACATCCGTTGAGCAAGACAGCATGCTAATAATGAAGCCGCCTAGCGTGATAAATGTGCTGATTTTGGTGAAGTTGTGTTTTTTTGATTTCATTGCTTTTAATATTAATTGTCTATCAGGCAAATGGTTGCTTTCAATAATGCTGGAAATATGAAAAAATTGCATCATATTTTATAACAGTATTATTTAGGCAATTTATGCTATGTTAGATCGTGACGGGTTTCGCCCGAATGTTGGCATTATTTTATGTAATGCCAACAATCAGGTTTTTTGGGGTAAGCGTATCCGTGAGCATGCTTGGCAGTTTCCGCAAGGTGGGATTAACCATGGCGAGAGTCCAGAGCAGGCGATGTATCGTGAGCTGATGGAAGAGGTGGGTTTAAAACCTGAGCATGTTAAGATTTTGGGCCGCACTAAAGATTGGCTACGCTATGAAGTCCCCACTAGCTGGGTTAAACGTGAGTGGCGTGGTAGCTATCGTGGGCAAAAGCAAATTTGGTATTTGCTACGCTTAATGGGGCGCGACAGTGATGTTTCGCTGAGAGCTACTAGCCATCCTGAGTTTGATGCTTGGCGCTGGAATGACTACTGGGTGCCGCTTGAGGATGTGATTGAGTTCAAGCGCGCGGTGTATGAGGCCGCATTGAACGAGCTTGCGCCAAATTTGTATCATAAGGGCGTGCATAAGTAGTTGCTTCGCGTAGTAAGCTATGTTTTTACTCACGTGGTGACGATGCGATCAGTTCACCGCATGTGCCGTCTGGTCGTTACGTGACGGCCTCCGTTAATTAGGCTGGCTCTCTAGTGCTTTATCTAGATAACCAGCCTATGTCTTAATTTCCCATATGTTCACCAAGTTTGATGGTTTGTGCTGGTTTCCATGCTGGGTTGAACGTGAGGCTGTCTTTTTGAAATAGCATAACGACAGTGGAGCCTAATAAGAATCTCCCCATTTCCTCACCTTGTTTGAGGCTGATATTTTTATCTGCGTAAGACCAGGTTTTAATTGTAGCCAGGCGTGGTGGGTTGATGATGCCGTCAGTTGCATCGTGCCAGACTGTTGCCATACTGCCAACAATGGTTGCGCCAACTAACACCATGACAAAGTTTCCGTGTTGTTCTGATGTAAACTCACACACCACACGTTCATTTCGTGCAAATAAGCCGGGTACGCCTTGTGCCGTTACCGGGTTAACCGAGAATAAGTCACCTGGTACGTAAGTCATTTTCTGCAGGCGGCCATCGCATGGCATATGTATGCGGTGATAGTCTTTAGGGCTAAGGTAGAGGCACGCAAATAAGCCGTTTTCGTATTGCTTGGCAGTGTCTGTGTCGCCGCCGACTAGCGCGGCAGTAGTGTAGTGGTGACCTTTGGCCTGAAATATCTGGTCTTGCTCAATGTGGCCAAATTGGCTAATTGCACCATCTACAGGGCAAATAAACTTTACGTCAGCAAGTGGTCTCGCATTTGGCGCTAATGGGCGCGTGAAAAATGCATTAAAGCTTTGGTATGAGGTGATGTCTGGGTTGGCTGCCTCGCTCATATTGACGTTGTAGCGCTTGATAAACCAGCGAATCACGGCAGTTGTGGTCTTGCCGCCCTTTAGATGGGCTAGCTTTCCGGCAAGCGCAGTAATTGCTTGCTTAGGTAATAGGTATTGTGTGAGTACTGTTATGTTGGTTTGCACGATAATTCCAATGGTCGTTATTTTTATTTTGAACTCAATAAATAGTATGCACAACTTTAAGCGGTGCGTAGGGCGATAATCATCAGTCTACGCATCTCTAATAAAAAAGGGCAAATCGTTAAACGTTTTGCCCTTTTGACTTAATCTAATTTAAGTGAATGTAAATTAGACTTAGTTTTTAGATTGAACCGTCAAATTTTTGATCAATTCTTTGATTGATCAACCAATTTGTTTTTAGCAATCCAAGGCATCATTGCACGTAGTTGACCACCAACTTGTTCAATTGGGTGAGCAGCGTTTAAGCGACGACGTGCAGTCATTTCTGGATAGTTAGTACGGCCTTCTAAGATGAAGCGTTTTGCGTATTCACCGTTTTGGATGTTAGCTAAACACTCTTGCATCGCGTAGCGTGATTCATCGTTAATCACTTTAGGACCAGTTACATACTCACCGTACTCAGCGTTGTTTGAGATTGAGTAGTTCATGTTAGCGATACCGCCTTCGTACATCAAGTCTACAATCAATTTCAACTCGTGCAAGCACTCGAAGTATGCCATTTCAGGTGCGTAACCAGCTTCAACCAATGTCTCGAAACCAGCTTTAACCAATTCAACCGCGCCACCACATAGCACAGCTTGTTCGCCGAACAAGTCAGTTTCTGTTTCTTCACGGAAGTCAGTTTCAATCACGCCGCCTTTAGTGCCGCCGTTTGCAGCTGCGTATGAAAGTGCGATGTCTTTTGCTTTACCTGATTTGTCTTGGTACACAGCGATCAATGAAGGTACGCCGCCGCCTTTTAGGTATTCTGAACGCACAGTGTGGCCTGGGCCTTTAGGAGCGATCATGATTACGTCCAAATCAGCACGTGGTGTGATTTGGTTGTAGTGAATGTTGAAGCCGTGTGCGAATGCTAGTGCAGCACCTTGTTTCAAGTTGTCTGCAACTTCTGCGTGGAAAATTTCTGGCATTGTTTCGTCAGGCAACAAAAGCATTACAACGTCAGCTTGTTTGGTTGCTTCTGCGATTTCTAATACGTTGTGACCAGCTGCCACAGCTTTAGCCCATGAGCTACCGCCTTTACGTAAACCGATAGTAACGTTTGCGCCACTATCTTTTAAGTTTGCAGCATGTGCGTGACCTTGTGAGCCGTAACCAACGATGGTTACTTTTTTGCCTTTGATCAAGCCAAGGTCAGCGTCTTTGTCGTAATAAACTTTCATTTCTTTTCCTCTAAAAATATTGGCCACAGATAACGCTATGCTCACAGAGAAACTTCATCTGTGATGCTTTCGTTACCGCTGCTGCTTTGAAACTACAAACTACATTGTTAAGAAAACTACAATTCAATTATCAAAAAACATGCAATTGGATCAATATTCAATTGCTTACCAGTGCTAACCGCGCTGGGTATGTTTTATGGATATGCTAATTTAAACTTTTAAGATTCGATCGCCACGCCCGATGCCAGATGCGCCTGTGCGCACTGTTTCTAAGATTGCCGCGCCGTCTAAACCTTCAATAAACGCATCTAGCTTATGGCCAGAACCAGTTAGCTCAATCGTAAATGTGCCATCTGCTACGTCAATAATGCGACCGCGGAAAATGTCGCACATACGCTTCATTTCCTCACGGAATGTGCCGGTTGCTTTTACTTTAACCAGCATCAGTTCACGTTCAATAAATTTACCGTCGTTCAAATCTAGGACTTTAACTACATCTACTAGCTTGTTAAGCTGTTTGATGATTTGTTCAATCACATCATCAGAACCAGAGGTGACAATGGTCATGCGTGACAATGTTGGATCTTCAGTTGGTGCAACTGTTAAAGACTCGATGTTGTAGCCACGTGCTGAGAACAAGCCAGCAACACGTGATAGTGCGCCAGCTTCATTTTCCATTAATAGTGAAACAATATGACGCATTATAAATCCTCCGCCAAGATCATTTCAGACAACCCTTTGCCGTTAGGAATCATAGGAAATACGTTTTCTTTCTGGTCAGTAATGAAGTCCATAAATACAAAGCGTGATTTCATGTCGAACGCTTCTTTTAATGCGCCTTCAACATCTTCTGGTTTGGTGATTTGCATACCTACGTGGCCGTATGACTCAGCAAGTTTTACAAAGTCAGGTAAGCTTTCCATGTAAGACTCTGAATAGCGGTTCTCATAGAAGAACTCTTGCCATTGACGCACCATACCTAGGTAGCGATTGTTTAATAAAATCACCTTGATTGGCAGGCTGTATTGCTTACAAGTTGAAAGCTCTTGAATATTCATTTGAATGCTGCCTTCACCGGTTACACATGCTACCTGCGCGGTTGGGTCTGCAAACTGACAGCCCATGGCGTAAGGTAAGCCAACACCCATGGTGCCTAAGCCCCCTGAGTTAATCCAGCGGCGTGGTTTATCAAACTTGTAGTATTGTGCTGCCCACATTTGGTGTTGACCAACGTCAGATGTGACATAGGCTTCACCTTTAGTGACTTCCCAAAGTTTTTCAATGACGTACTGTGGCTTAATCAGACCGTTGTTGTTACTGTAGTCCAGACACAGTTTGCTACGCCAGCTTTCAATCTGCTCCCACCAAGCTTTAAGTGCCGGTGATTGTTTTGGTTTTTCCAGCGCAAGTAACTCGTTCATTTCTGCGAGCACTGACTTAACGTCGCCCACGATAGGCACATGCACTTTTACACGTTTAGAGATAGACGAAGGGTCAATATCTACATGAATAATGGTGCGGTCTTTGCTGTAGAAGTGGTCTGTGTTGCCAATTACGCGGTCATCAAAACGCGCGCCTACGGCTAAGAGCACATCACAGTTCTGCATTGCCATGTTTGCTTCATAAGTACCGTGCATGCCAAGCATACCTAGGAACTGCTTGTCAGTGCTAGGGTAGCCGCCTAAGCCCATCAAGGTATTAGTGACTGGAACGCCCAGCGCTCTAACCAGTTTCACTAGTGACTCTGAAGCATCGCCCAATACTAAGCCGCCACCGGTGTAAACCATTGGGCGTTCAGCTTCCAGCAGTAACTTAACTGCTTTTTTGATTTGACCACTATGACCCTTGGTCACTGGATTGTATGAGCGCATTTCTACTGATTCTGGATATACGAAATCAGCATAGTGTGCAGTAATATCTTTCGGAATATCGACAACAACAGGGCCTGGTCGGCCAGTTTTAGCAATATGGAATGCTTTTTTCAATGTGGTAGCGATGTCTTTTACATCTTTAACCAAGAAGTTATGTTTTACGCATGGGCGAGTAACGCCAACCATGTCGACTTCTTGGAACGCATCTAGGCCGATGGCCGGTACTGGTACCTGGCCGCTAATGACGACTAATGGGATGGAGTCCATGTAAGCGGTTGCAATGCCGGTAATGGCATTGGTTGCGCCTGGGCCAGATGTAACAAGTGCAACACCGACTTCACCTGTTGCACGTGAAAATGCGTCTGCAGCGTGCACAGCAGCTTGTTCGTGGCGCACAAGAATGTGTTTAAAGTGGCCTTGTTTATAGATTGCATCGTAAATATGCAAAACAGCGCCGCCCGGGTAACCGAACAAAAACTTTACATTTTCTTGCTCTAGGCAACGGATAACAATTTCTGCGCCTGTGATTTGTTGCGGATGAGTAGTCTCTGCCATAAATCTTTTTGATTTGAATAATTTATTTGTAACCCTACACGATAACGGTTTGAGCGTATTTGGTCAAGGAGGAATGTGTGAAAGCCTGTATATTTAGTTGACTAATTTAACTAAACCCATGGAGTTTTAGCTAGTGCGTAATGCATATAAAAACCATAATAAAAACAAGGCTTTTACTCAAGATCGAGTGGTGGGGCGACCTTTAGCAATTCTTCAATGGTGGTGAGTCCTGCGGCTACTTTCTCAGCGCCGTTAATCACTAGTGGTTGCATGCCTTCTTGCTGTGCCATTTTTGTGAGTTTAGCTAAGTTAGTTTCTGGTGTGATTAGCTTTCTTAGCGGTGGTGTAATCGTGAGCATTTCATAAATGCCGCTACGTCCTCTAAAGCCAGTATTGCGGCACTCCAAACAGCCAACCGGCTTATAAATATGTGCTGGTTTAGCTAGCTTGAATGGGCCTACTAGTGCATCCCATTTACTTTGCTCAATCGGTTCTGGTGTTTTGCAGCTAGGGCAAAGCGTTCTGACCAGTCGCTGCGCCATAATGCCAAGCACTGTGGAATGGATAAGGTAGGAAGGCACGCCTAAATCTAGCAAGCGCGTGATTGCAGAGGGTGAGTCGTTAGTGTGTAAGGTCGATAGGACTAAGTGGCCAGTTAAGGCAGCTTGAATCGCCATGTCCGCGGTTTCAAGGTCTCGAATCTCACCCACCATGATAATGTCAGGGTCTTGGCGCATTAGTGTACGTATGCCATCTGCAAAGCCTAAGCCAATATTGCTTTGCACCTGCATTTGATTAAAAGCTGGTTCCACCATCTCGATTGGTTCTTCAACCGTACATACGTTGACCTCTGATGTGGCAAGCAGTTTTAAAGTAGAGTAAAGCGTGGTTGTTTTGCCAGAGCCGGTAGGGCCAGTTACCAAAATAATGCCGTTTGGCGCTTTGGTCCATGCGTTCCATTTGTCTGACTGTGCTTGAGAAAAGCCCAGTGACAGGAAGTCTTTACCTGAAATATCCGGTGAGAAAATACGCATCACCAACTTTTCACCAAATGCAGTGGGCATGGTGGAGAGGCGTAGCTCAATTTCTTGCCCCTCAGCCGATAAGGTTTTGATGCGGCCATCTTGCGGGCGGCGTTTTTCCACCATATCCATACGCCCCAGCAGTTTAATTCTGCTGGTGATTGCATTCATGATATTGGGCGGTAGCTGGTAAACCTGATGCAGCACGCCATCAATTCTAAAACGCATCATACCCATGTTGCGCCTTGGCTCTAAGTGAATGTCACTGGCGCGTTGCTCAAATGCATATTTAAATAGCCAATCAACGATGTTCACTACGTGCTGCTCATTGGCGTCCAGGTTTTTATCTTTGCCGAGTTCGACTAGTTGCTCAAAATTCTGTACCCCAACAATCTGACCTGCTTTTGCCTGATTGGCTGCCTGCATTGAATTCGCAAGCTTGTACATTTCGGGCAGGTAGCGGCTCACCTCCAGCGGGTTGGCAAACACCAGCTTTACCTTCATTTTGAGCACGCGTTCCAGATCCTCAATCCACTCGGTGCTGAAAGGCTCGGTGGTGGCGATAACTGCCATGCCGTCTTTTACGGCAATTGGCATTATTTTTAATCGTTCTGCATAGCCCTTGGAAACAATCTGTGCGGCTGAGCCAAAATCCATCTTAAGTGGATCTATATGGTAATAATCTAGGCCAGCGTGACCCGCAAGCCATGAGGACAGCCACTCTACCGTGATGGCGTTGTGAGGTGACTTGACGTTTTTCCACTTCTGCTCACCGATGACCACCAGTGGGTGCAGGTTAGAACTATCCAGTTTGCGGTCTTTATATAGTTTTTCTGCCTGCATTTTATCTAGCAAACCGTCATTGACTAGTATGCGGAGCGTATCTCCAAGCGTGAGGCGGCCTGTGTGCTTAATTGATATTGCAGCTTTGCTCATTTTTTGCCTTTTAAACTAGATGTTATCTATGTAAATTAATTACACTGGATAAAACTATTTTGTATCACTGTTTAATATCTTAGTATGGACTTATTTTTCTGCTAATGGTGCTTAATTTAATATCAATAACATTGCAGATGGTGAGTAATCACTACCGTTTATGCTTAAGAATTAACTGTGAATTGCATAGAAAGATCAATCGCGCGAATGTCTTTAGTGATGGCGCCAATCGAGATTCGGTCAACACCAGTTTGTGCAATCTCACGAACATTGTCCAGCGTAATGCCACCTGATGCTTCCAGCACGGCGCTAGGGTTGGCTGTGCTGTTGATTTTAACGGCTTTAAGCAGCTGATCGGTGTCAAAATTATCTAGTAGAATGCTGGTGGCACCTGCATCTAGTGCCTGTTGCAATTGGTCTAGACTTTCTACTTCAATCTGTATGCTTTTGCCGCTATTGAGTGCAAAGGCTTGTTGCATCACGCTGCTGATGCTACCGGCTGCTGCAATGTGGTTTTCTTTAATGAGGATACCATCGTATAGCGCTAGGCGCTGGTTGTGGCCGCCGCCGATAGTGACCGCATACTTTTGCGCCAAGCGCAGGTTGGGTATGGTCTTGCGTGTGTCCAGAATCTGCGCGGAAGTGCCGGCAATTGCGTCTACATATTGACGGGCAGCTGTTGCGGTGGAGGAGAGCGTTTGTAGAAAATTAAGTGCACAGCGCTCTGCGGTTAATAAAGAACGCGCTAAGCCTTGTATGGTACATAGTATCTGATTGGGCTGAACGTGCTCGCCCTCTGTGACTAGCCATTTGATTGTTACGTTAGCATCAACCTGCTTAAAACATTCATTAAACCAAGCAATGCCGCAGATAACCGCATGTTCACGTACAATCACTTTTGCATTGGCAGTTTGTGCAGATGGTATTAAGTGAGCGGTCAGGTCGCCGCTACCAATATCTTCATCTAGCGCATTTTTTACTTGGGTTTGCACCATGATGTTGAAATTGCTTGACTCTTTTGGGTGCTGTTGATTAATTTGTGTCATAAGTTGTCGTAAGAGTGTGCTGTGATTGAATTATAATGTTAACGAAGAATTTACAAACATCAACACTATAAAGATTAGTAAAATATTATGAAGCTTTTATATACCGTAAATAGTCCCTATGCACGTAAAGTGCGTATTGTTGCCGCAGAGAAACATATTGATGTTCAGTTGCAAGAGGTGGTGTTGTCAGCGCCAGATTGCCCTGTGAAAGACTATAACCCTCTAGGTAAAGTACCGGTGTTGATTTTAGGTGATGGCGACAGCTTGTACGACTCACGCGTGATTACTGAGTATTTTGATAACCGTACACCATTAGCGCATTTGATTCCTAAAGACAACGGTGCCAAATCTGCAGTGCGTAGATGGGAGGCATTGGCTGACGGTGTGTGCGATGCTGCGGTTGCGGTAATGTTAGAGCAAAGAAAGCCACAGCCAATGCAGGATCCTGCATTTATTGATAAACAGATGGATAAAGTAACACGCGGTTTAACTGTGCTCAATAATGACTTAGGACAAAATAAATGGTGTGTTGATGACACCTTTAGTTTGGCAGATATTGCGGTAGGCTGTACCTTGGGCTATCTTGGTTTGCGCTTTAGCCAAGTAATTAATTTGGCTGAAGACTATGCCAATCTGGATCGCTTGCAGGCCAGCCTGCTACAGCGCCAGTCATTTAAAGATACTTTGCCTGTAGCCAATTAATACTGGTCAATAGTGATTGGGTGATAAGCAGCGCTGTATACGGCGCTTGCTTATATGGCTAAAAAAGCTCGCTATTTTCGTCCAGAATTCCAGATAGTTGCGATTTGTGACGCATAGACTGTCTTTGATTCAGGCGTTTTTGTGCTTGCTCAGGCAAGTCTGTAAAACGAATAATATTACGTTCTACCAGTAGTGAAATTAAATCCTCCAGCACACGCGCTAAGTGAATATCACTTTCACGGAAAGCGTCAGCTTCTGCCAGTGAGTGCTCCAAAAAGTTGATATAGGCCTTATCCGTGGCGTCTATGTGTACCCAATCATCACTCGGCTGCTCAGAAGCGCTGGCTGCGATGATTTGACCTTGGGGGTTTTTCAGTACATACGCCATGTTGATATCCCTTTGTTAAAGTGCGCCCGTAATAATACCACCGCCTAAGCAGACGTTACTTTCGTAAACCACCGCAGATTGGCCTGGGGTGATTGCCCATTGTTTTTGCCCAAATTTAATTTCCACCTCATCGGCGCTAATGCTATCAATTTCGCATGGTGCATCAGGCTGGCGGTAGCGAGTTTTTGCTGCATAAACCCAATTCGTGATTGGGTTCTCTTCACTAATCCAGTGTAGTTGCCCCGCTTTAAGACCATCGTTAAGCAGTAACGGATGTTCATGCCCCTGTACCACAATGAGTTCGTTCTTTTCCATATCTTTGGCTGCCACAAACCATGGCTCGCCATTGCTTTCTCGGCTGCCACCGATTTTCAGGCCTTGGCGTTGCCCTAGCGTGTAATACATTAAGCCTTCGTGGCGGCCGACTAATTTACCTTCTGGCGTTTTCATGTCGCCTGGTTCACGCGGTAAGTATTTACTTAAGAACTCTTGAAATGGGCGCTCACCAATAAAGCAAATGCCTGTAGAGTCTTTTTTCTCTGCGTTAATTAGCCCAGCATTGCGTGCAATCTCACGGACTTCACGTTTTAAGTGTTGGCCAAGCGGAAATAAGGTTTTAGATAGCTGCGCTTGGTTAAGGCGGTATAGGAAGTAGCTTTGGTCTTTACTGCCGTCATCTGCCTTCATTAGCTGGAATAGGCCAGGTTTTAATGGGTTCTCGCGGACTTGCGCATAGTGACCGGTGGCGATTAAATCTGCCCCCATGCCCATGGCGTGGTCAAGAAATGCCTTGAATTTAATTTCAGCATTACACAGAATATCTGGGTTAGGCGTGCGCCCGGCTTGATACTCACTTAGGAAATTAGCAAAAACGCGGTCTTTGTATTCTTTACTAAAATTCACCGCTTCGATATCAATGCCGATTTTGTCTGCGACTGATGCCGCATCGATTAAATCTTGTTTACTTGAGCAGTATTCGTCTGTGTCGTCATCTTCCCAGTTTTTCATGAAAAGACCGGTCACTTCGTAGCCTTGCTGTTTGAGTAACAATGCGGTTACTGAGGAGTCCACGCCGCCAGACAGGCCGACCACGATTTTCTTTTTTTGAGCTTTATTTAAATTCATGATTCAAATTCGATAGGTATTTGAGTTATAGGTGCGTAATCACTGATAGTGGGAAATGCTGCCCACTCAGGTAGTCTTCAATACAAGTAATGACTTGTGGGCTGCGCATCAACATGGCGTTGCTGCGTATTTCATCTGCAGTCATCCACACTGTGCGAATAATGCCATCATCCAGACCAAGTTCTGGCTGGTGCTGGCTCACATGGCCAATATAGGCAAACCTTAAATAGGTTGTGTCATTGTGCTCATGTTTCCAATGGTAGATGCCAAGCAGGCTGGTTGGCTCAAATGTATATGCGGTTTCTTCCAGCGTTTCGCGTATGACCGCTTCTAGCAGGCTTTCGCCATCTTCAAGGTGGCCGGCTGGTTGATTAAAGCGGTTACCGCGGTCGGTAGTTTCTTCTACCAGAAGGAACTTGCCATTTTCTTCAATAATTGCCGCGACTGTGGCGTGTGGCTTCCATTGCATAATGTAGTCTTAAGTTAATTTAACGTTATTTTACTCTGAAGCATGCTATTTACTGAAATATCTCTTTACGCATGCGCGGTTATTTGAGGTGTGCACAGATATCAAGCCAGCGTAGGGAACAGCCCGCTCAAACCATGTGCAATAAATTCCACAGCCATTGCCGCTAGAATCAAGCCCATTAGCCTAGTGACGACATTAATGCCGATGATGCCGAGCTGGTTTGAGATGCGCACCGACAGTTTGAGTGCCAGCCAGATAGTGATGCAAACCAATGATATCGGGATGATGAGTGAAAAGTGGCTGAGCAGACTGGTATTTTTCTGGGCCGCAATAATCATGTTGCTAATAGCTCCAGGCCCTGCCAGTAAAGGAATACTTAATGGCACGATGGCGATCACCTCACGCTCGGCAAGTGTTTGTGCTTCTTCTGGTGTTTGGCTGGCACCGCTTTGCTTGCCGTGCATCATGGAGATGGCAATCAGCATGAGTAGAACGCCGCCGCCTACCTGAAACGACGGAATGGAGACACCGAAAAAGTCTAAGATTTTATCGCCCATCAAGGATGATACCGTTAATATGATAAACACAGAAAAGGCTACGGTTCTTGCGGTGTGTGCTCGTTCTGCGTTGCTCCAGCCGCTGGTGGCGCTAATGAAAATAGGGACGCTACCAATCGGGTTTACAATAGCAAACAAGCCTAGGCTGATTTTAAATAAACTTGGCCAATCCATCATATTTATTTCCGTTTCATTCAATCTTAAGTGATTAACGCGTTGTTAATTCTTAGATAGTAAATTAAAGTGCCTATATGTGGAAAAATAATCATAACAACTCAACCATTATTCTTGCATCCCGTAGCCCTCGCCGTGTGGAACTGTTAAAGCAGATAGGGCTAGATTGCAAAATCTACCCGGCAGACATTGATGAATCTCAGTTGCTTCACGAGTCACCCGTGCAATATGTGAAAAGGCTTGCCCGGGAAAAAGCTGCTGCTTGTACTGCGCAGTTGGCAGCAGAGTATCTGGATTACCCGATTTTAGCGGCGGACACCACGGTGGCACTGTCGAGCCTAGTGTTAGGTAAGCCAGTGGATGACGATGACGCGCGTGAGATGCTCACCAAGCTATCAGCTGGCACGCATCAGGTCCACACCGCTGTGGCCCTGAATTTTAATGGTGAGGTTGAAGTGTTGCTGAGCTCGACCAATGTAGAAATGATGCCATTGTCAGCGGAACAAATTGAGAAATATATTGCCACAGGAGATCATCGAGACAAGGCCGGCAGCTACGGTATACAAGGTGTAGCGGGCGCTTGGATCAAACGAATTGAGGGAAGCTATACCGGCGTGATGGGGCTGCCGATATTTGAGACTGCAGCTTTGTTAAGAAAACATCGCATTATTACGATTTAAACGATTGATGAATGAATTGGGCATAAATTGAGCGAAGAAGTACTAATTAATGTAACGCCGCAAGAAACACGCATTGCCATGATGGAAAATGGCGTGGTGCAAGAGTTGCAAATTGAACGTAGCTCATCACTAGGTTTGGTCGGCAATATCTATAGAGGCGTGGTGTGCCGGGTGTTGCCTGGTATGCAGTCGGCCTTTGTGGAAATCGGCTTGCAGCGTGCAGCTTTCCTGCATGCGGGCGATGTTTTAGCGTGTGGTGATGCCGAGCGGCCAATACAGGAAGTGTTGCACGAAGGACAATCTGTGATGGTGCAAGTGATTAAAGAGCCGATTGGCACTAAAGGCGCACGACTGACTACGCAAATTAGTATTGCAGGTCGATTCTTAGTCTACCTGCCGCAGCAAGAGCATATCGGGGTTTCGCAGCGGATTGAGGTTGAGGCTGAGCGTGAGTCTTTAAAGGCGCGTTTGCTAGGCTTGTTGCCTGAAGGGCGAGTGGGCGGCTACATTATACGTACCATGTCTGAGGCAGCTACCGATGAAGAGTTATTGGCGGATATCGATTATTTAAATAAAACTTGGAAGCATATTAAGGATAAAAGCATTACCGTACCTGAACGTACATTGATTTTCCAAGACCTGAATTTACCGATGCGCGTGTTGCGTGACGTACTGTGTGCGGATACAGAAATGGTGCGTGTAGATTCCAGTGAAACTTACCAACGCTTGGTGGATTTTTCTAATTTATATGCAATTGCCGCCTTGGATAAGTTGGTGCATTACCAAGGTGAGCGGCCACTGTTCGATTTATATAGTATCGAGCAGGAAATTGAAAAGGCCATGTCGCGTAAGGTGGAGTTAAAGTCTGGCGGGTATCTGATTTTTGACCAGACCGAGGCTTTGACCACGGTTGACGTTAACACCGGCAGTTTTGTGAGTGGAAAGAATCTGTCCGACACCATCTTTAAAACCAACCTCGAAGCAGCGCAATCAATCGCGCGTCAATTGCGCTTACGCAATTTGGGCGGCATCATCATTATTGATTTTATTGATATGGATGAAGACGTGCAGCGTGCAGCCGTATTGGATGAACTGCAAAAGGCTGTGGCACGCGATCGGGCGCGTACTGGCATTAATGGCTTTACACCGCTAGGTTTGGTAGAAATGACGCGTAAAAGAACGCGCGAAAGCTTAGCGCATATTCTTTGTGAGCCTTGCTCTACGTGTAAGGGTAGAGGCGAGTTAAAAACCGCGCAAACCGTCTGTTATGAAATTTTACGTGAGCTGTTGCGCGAGGCACGCCAGTTTAGCGCCCGTGAGTTACGTGTGCTGGCTGCTCCTAAAGTGATAGAAATGTTACTGGACGAGGAGTCGCAGAGTTTAGCAAATCTCTCGGACTTTATCGCTAAGCCGATTTCCCTGCAGGTTGAAACCAGTTACGCACAAGAGTCGTTTGATATCATTTTGATGTAGTGTTTGACGCCTAGGCTGAGCATGGTGAACCCAGACTCAGGCCTGTATCAACCAATGCAGTTTAGTCTTTATCATACTGAAGCTGCATTGGCTTTGCTGTAGATTTAATTTGGGGTTAGATTAAATAAAGGGTGCGTCATACTTAATGCTGGGTTTGCCCTCACGCTCGCCTGCACCAGTCGTTGCAGCGATGTTTAAGTGTAGCAACGTACCGGTATCGCCTGTTGAATGCTCTTGGTGACTGTCCGTATTGAATTGAACACTGCGCATGAGTTTGAGCAATGTAGCATCCAACTGGTTAGATTGTTCTTGATATTTGGCAAGGTCTTTTTCAGTGGCGGCTATATTTTTAACCACTTGGTCAGCATTGTTGTGTGCTTGCATCAGTGATTCCGCGCGTTGGTCTAACGCAATTTTGTGAGTGCTGATTTGGTTCTTTAACTCACCAATCACTAAGTTAAGCCAATGCGTACAGTCCAAGTGCGCCTGTTCAAAAATGGCTTGGATTTGCACACCCAACCCTAAAAAGAACTTGCGAATCAAAAAGTTCTTTTCTGTGAGTAGGTTAACTGGGCTGGAGCAAAACTCTTCCGTTACCTTCTCCAAGGCTTGCATATGTTGAATAAACTGCCCCATATCGAGTGCGACTGCTGCAGTTTTTTCAAAGCCATGTTTACTCCAAAACAGCTGATATAAATCATCAGCGTGTTTTTTAATGGTATGGCCTTCGATATTGATTTCTTCAGCAAGGTTAATCGCAAGCCTAGTGATTTCACGAATGTTGCGATTGAGTCCCACGGTGGTCCAGCTGTCGCCCATGTCTTGCTTGGTTTGTGCGAGCGTGGTATCTAAATAACCTAAACTTAGGTGACGCAATAGTTTGCCACTTAATCTTTTGATTTTTTCACTACCTTGGTTAAAGGTAAGGATTGAAGCTTCATAGCGTTTGCGCTCGGCTACTACCTTGGCAAGAATTTCTTTAGAAGCATCGTGGCTTTTATGTTGTAGCTCACGTAGTTCAGATAACTGGCTTTTAATGCTGCTCACGCGGATTTGCGCAAGCTTGCGCGACGCGCGAATCATATTCGAACATTCGGTGACGACTGCACGGCCTAGAATTTCATGTTTGGATTGCACCATTTGCTCGGCAAGTGAGTCTTCTAGGTGATTAATGCCGCTGCGTTTAAGTAACGCTTCGTCTTTCCTGATTTTTGCGACCAATGCCTTTTGTGCGGAGATGGCAAAAATGTTTTGTGAATCTAGCCCCAGTTCGTGTGCTGTATTTCTTATTTGCTTTTGGATCAGAAGATCAACTTCAGCATCAGACTCTAGCCCGTCCCAAAGAATATCAATTTTATTTAATACAACCAGCTTATGTGCTGCGCGTTTTTGTACGTAGCTGTTCCAAATCTGCATATCTGATTTGGTAATGCCGGTATCTGTGGCAGTTAAAAATAGAATGGCCTGCGCATTAGGCAGAATACTTAGTGTGAGCTCAGGCTCAGCACCCATGGTATTGAGGCCTGGCGTATCTAATACTACTAAGCCATTTTTTAAGAGCGGGTGTGGGTAGTTAATCAGGGCGTGACGCCAAACTGGAATCTCGACTTTGCCGCTTTCGGCTAACTGCCTTTGCATGCTGGAGTCATCTTCATTCCAGAAACCTAGCCTTTTTGCGGTATCAATGTCGACTTCTCGTTTTTGCACCAGCGCGCGTAAGGTGAGCTTCATTGCGTCGGCTGAATTAATATCCAGCCTTATTTTTTGCCAGACATCAGGCGTGGTTTTCAGGTAGCTGAGTGTGTCGTCAGATTGCCTGGTTTCAATGGGCAACAATTTGATGCAAGGCTCTTCTTTATCACTCCAGAAAATCTCGGTAGGACACATGGTCGTGCGTCCCGGCTCACTCGGTAGCAGCCTTTGGTTAAAGTCTGAGAAGAAGAGTGCGTTAATGGTCTCGGTTTTTCCGCGTGAGAACTCGGCCAAGAGTGCTAATACTAACTGATCTTTTTTTAAGATTTCTTTAATATCATACAGTCTTAATTCTTGTATGGCATTTAGCGCTTCAGCATGACCAGTCCAATCGATATATTCGTCAATCGTAGCAATAAGATTCGCTCGCCATTGGCTGTACTCTGTAATTTTCGAAGTTAAGGTCGAAATGGCAGCCGTTGCCGGATGCGGTGCAGAATTAGATATCGATATACTCATGGTGTTATCTTAACTTACAACGTAGATAGTAAGTTGTTTTCTAATGGAATTAGTATAGTAGTTAGCAATAACTGTGCCGTAATGATAAAGGCCAATGGACTCAGGTCAAAGTTACCCGCTGGCGGGATGTATTTTCTGAAGATACGCAAGACCGGATAAGTCAGACTATTTAAAACTGGTGCAATGGGTGTGTGCGGGTTAACCCAGCTTAAGATGGCTTGAATTAAAACCGCGTAGAGGAAAATAGACAGACTAATGCTGACGATACCAATCAGTGCTACGCTGAAAATAACGACCCAAACCGTACTTCCCGCAATCAGAATAGGAAAACCTTTTAGCCATAAAGTACATACACTGAGAATGAATTGTGTGAGGTAAGCTAGTAGTAGCGTAGATAGGTCTATTTTGCCAATGCTAGGTAAAACGCGGCGTAAAGGCTTTACTGCAAAATTAGTCACAGTGACGATTAGCTGCGCAAGTTGGTTTTGAAATGGCGCTTTGGTCAGCTGAAAATAAAAGCGTAATAAGAATGCAAAGCTCAGTATGCTGAGCACTGCTTGCAGTAAAAATAAAATGGCGTTATTGAGCATAGTGTTTACTAGGTAATTATTGACCTAGCAGGTCTCCTAAGGTCACAGATTTATCGGCAGCAGCTTTGGCCGCTTGTGCAATGATGTGTTTAATATCCGCAGACTCCAAGCTCAGGATGCCTTGCTCCGTTGTGCCGCCTTTAGAGGTAACTTGGGCACGCAGGGTTTTAACGTCAGTGTTGCTTTGCGTCGCTAATAAACTGGCACCGGCAAAGGTTTGCAGTGCAAGCATGTTAGCCTCTTCATCTTTTAAGCCTAATGCTACGCCTGCAGCTTGCAATGCCTCTATAAAATAGAACACATAAGCCGGGCCGCTGCCTGATATCGCAGTGACCGCGTCCATTTTTGCTTCATCATCCAGCCATAAGGTTTTACCCACCGCGGTAAGAATGGTGGTTGCTTGCTCACGCTGCGTTTGTGTTACTTGCGGCATAGCATAAAGTGCGGAAACGCCTGCCTGAATTTGTGCCGGCGTATTTGGCATGACGCGCACAATCCCTTGGTAGTGATTAAGCCAAGTGGACATGTCTTTGCTTCTGACCCCCGCGGCAATCGAAACGACAAGTTGCGATGTCAGTATAGTGTTTAATTGCTGGCAAACTTCCTTAAGTTGCTGCGGTTTAACTGCTAGTACAATCACATCAGTGTTGCGAAAATCAGCATAAGTGTCGGTAACTTGAACATTAAGGTCTTGTGCTAATTCCGTTCTTTTTTGCGCATCAGGCTCTAGCACAGTAATGTCTGACATATTAAAACCGTTTTGTTTCAAGCCGCCAATAATTGCGCGCGCCATATTGCCGCCGCCAATAAAGTTAATCTTCATTTATGCCCTTAAATTTTAGTAATTTATTTGTTTAAGTATTTAATTTACTTTGATATTTATTCATGCTGCTGCCACTGCATGGCAGTGTAAGCTAAATCTGGTAGTCATTGGTATTACGCTGCCTTTAACGGCGCTCTGGCACCAAACAACGCCGAGCCGATGCGCACAATAGTAGCGCCCTGGACGATGGCAGTTTGGTAGTCATTTGACATGCCAATGGACAGCGTGTCTAGTGCAAAGCCTTTACGGATAAGCGCATCATAGCATTCTCTTACTTGTTTAAATTGCGTAATCTGCTGTGCTTGGTCTGTGGTTGGCGCCGGAATTGCCATCAGGCCGCGTAGTTTAAGGTTAGGTAGTGCATTAATTGCTGCTGCTAGTGCTTCCAGTTGTTCTGGTAATACACCACTTTTGGTGTCTTCATTACTGACATTCACTTGTATGCAGACCTGTAATGGCAGTGGCATAGATGACCTTGCCTCGTTCAAGCGCTGGGCGATTTTTAGGCGGTCTATACTGTGTACCCAGTTAAAGTTTTGTGCAATCACTTGGGTCTTATTGCTTTGTATTGGCCCAATAAAGTGCCATTCTATGGCTAGGTCAGTGAGCTGTTTTTGTTTTTCTAGCGCTTCTTGGCTATAGTTCTCACCAAAAATAGTTTGTCCTGCTGCATAAGCATCGCGAATCGCAGCCGCTGGCTGTGCTTTACTCACTGCGAGTAATTGCACCTGTTGATGGCTTGGGCTGGTGGCTGCTGCTGATTGAATAGTTGCTAGAATATCTTGCAAGCGATTGCTAATTGTGGTCATAATTCACTAAGCCTAGAAGTTCGAGCATGTAATAGTTGAAAATTAACCATAAGAATTATATCAGGAGCAGGTTGTGGATATTTCGGATTTACTCGCATTTTCAGTTAAAAATAAAGCCTCAGATTTGCACTTGTCTGCAGGCCTGCCTCCAATGATCCGTGTACACGGCGATATCAGAAAAATCAATGTACCTGCGATGGATCACAGTGAAGTGCATGATATGGTGTATGACATCATGAACGATGGTCAGCGCAAGGTGTATGAAGAAACGCTGGAGTGTGATTTTTCATTCGAGATTCCCAACTTAGCGCGTTTCCGCGTTAACGCCTTTAACCATAACCGTGGCTCTGGCGCAGTATTCCGTACCATTCCTTCAAAAATATTAACGCTGGAGCAGTTAAATTGCCCTGCTATTTTTAAGGATATTGCAGATACGCCTCGAGGTATCTGTTTGGTTACCGGGCCTACCGGTTCTGGTAAGTCCACTACGCTTGCTGCGATGATTGATTATATCAACGACAAAGAGTTCGGGCATATCCTGACGGTGGAAGATCCGATTGAGTTTGTGCACCAATCTAAAAAGTGTTTAATCAACCAGCGAGAAGTGGGGCCGCATACGCTTTCATTTAATAATGCGCTACGCTCAGCCTTGCGGGAAGACCCTGACGTAATTTTGGTGGGTGAGCTACGTGACCTAGAGACCATTCGTTTAGCACTTACCGCGGCAGAAACCGGACATATGGTGTTTGGTACCTTGCATACCAGTTCTGCAGCAAAGACAGTAGACCGTATTATTGACGTGTTCCCCGCAGCAGAAAAGGAAATGGTGCGATCAATGCTGTCTGAGTCTTTACGTGCGGTGATTTCTCAAACCTTATTAAAAACTAAAGATGAACAGGGGCGTGTTGCTGCGCATGAGATTATGATCGGGACGCCGGCGATTCGTAACTTGATTCGTGAAAATAAAATTCCGCAAATGTACTCAGCGATTCAAACTGGGCAAAATGTCGGCATGCAAACACTGGATCAAAACTTACAGGATTTAGTAAAACGTGGTGTGGTTTCAGCGAATGAAGCACGCGCTAAAGCAGCAAACAAAGATGCGATATTAGGCTAGATAACACGACAGTATCTAGAGTAATGCATTCATATTAGGTTGAGTAAAGGGAGTCATCGTGCAAGGGCAAATGGAAAAAGGGCAAGCTGAGAAGTTTGTGTTCGACTTATTACGGTTGATGTTGGCTAAAAATGCTTCTGATTTGTTCATTACCGTTGGGTTTCCGCCGGCAATTAAGGTGGATGGTAAAGTGACGCCGCTGAGTAGCCAAGTATTAACAGCGTTGCAGGCACGTGAAATTTCACGGGCGATTATGAACGATAAGCAAACTGCTGAATTTGATGCTACCAATGAATGTAACTTTGCCATAGGCATTCCTAGTGTGGCGCGTTTCCGTGTAAATGCTTTTGTACAACGTGGCTCTGTAGGGCTGGTGTTTAGAACGATTACCACCAAAATTCCTGAAATTGATGAGTTAGGCTTGCCGCCAGTCTTAAAAGATGTGGCGATGACGAAACGTGGCTTGGTTATTTTTGTGGGCGGTACTGGTTCTGGTAAGTCCACTTCACTTGCAGCAATGGTGGGTTATCGTAATCAAAATAGCTATGGGCATATTATTACCATTGAAGATCCGGTTGAGTTTGTGCATGAGCACAAGAACTGTATTGTTACCCAGCGCGAAGTGGGCGTAGATACGGATAATTGGCATATCGCCTTGAAAAACACCTTACGTCAGGCACCGGATGTGATTCTGATTGGTGAGATTCGTGACCGTGAGACCATGGATTATGCGATTGCCTTTGCAGAAACCGGCCATCTCTGTATGGCTACGTTGCATGCCAATAGCACCAATCAAGCGCTAGATCGTATTATTAACTTCTTCCCGGAAGAGCGCCGTCATCAGTTGCTGATGGATTTATCGTTAAATGTGCGTGCGTTTGTGTCGCAGCGCTTGATTCCTAAAAAAGAAGGCAAGGGTAGAACCGCTGCGATGGAAGTGATGCTGAACTCACCATTGATTTCAGATTTGATCTTTAAAGGTGAAGTGCATGAGATTAAAGAGATTATTGCTAAATCGCGCGAGTTAGGCATGCAAACCTTTGACCAATCATTATTTGATTTGTATGAAGCTGATGCGATTACTTACGAAGATGCCTTGCGCAATGCTGATTCAGTTAACGACCTGCGCCTAAAAATTAAACTAGAAGGCAAAGGCGCGCACAGTAAAGACTTATCAGCGGGGTTGGATGCATTAGGCATTGTGTAAGCCACCTGAATAAAAAAGGCGCTGATGATCAGCGCCTTTTTTATTGCAAGCTAACTGCCATACAGCTTGGCTGTTGCTCTAATCGTGGTACACCACTTGCCCATTAACCAATGTGAACTTCACTTTGCCTGCAAGCTCCAGACCGGTGAACGGCGTGTTTTTGCCTTGGCTTTTCAGTGTTTTTGGGCTGACTTTCCAGTACTCGTTGGCGTCAAAGATACACAAGTCCGCATTGCTGTTTGGGCTTAAGTCCCCAGCGGCAACCCCTAAAATATTGGCCGATGCTTTGGTGATGCGTTCAATAGCGTGTGGCAAGCTTACTTTCTCTTGCGCAGCCCATTTGAGTGTTAACGGCAAAAGGAGCTCTAGGCCGGTTGCGCCAATCTCAGCCTCGGCAAACGGTGCCAATTTTGCATCGTCGTCCACTGGGGTGTGGTCTGAGCAGATAGCATCAATGGTGCCGTCTTTTAAGCCTGCACTTAGTTCCGCTTTGTCTCGCTGCGTGCGTAGTGGTGGTTTTAAGTGGCAGTTAGCATCAAAGTAGGCAATGTCGTGCTCAGTTAGCAGTAGGTGATTGGCGCTTACGTCACAGCTTACTTTCAAACCTTGTGCTTTAGCTGTGCGTATCATGGTAACGCCTTCGGCCGTGGATAGACGGCTAATATGTACGCTAGCGCCAGTTTCTTGCGCAATGCGCAATATGCTCGCTAGCGCCAGTGCTTCTGCCGCGCTAGGGATGCCTTTGAGCCCCATTCTGGTAGCCACTTCGCCATCATGGGCTACGCCTTTTGCGGCTAAAAACGGCTCTTCAGCATGTAAAAATAGCGTGAAGCCAAACGTCGCTGCATACTCCATGGCACGCCATAGTACTTGAGTGTCTGTAACCGCAATATTGGCTTGAGAGAAGCCGACGCAACCTGCGGTGTGTAGTTCATTCATTTCTGAGAGCGCAGTACCTTTTAATTGTCTAGTCATCGCGCCGAGTGGATATACATGCGCAAGGCCTTGCTGTTTAGCGCGATGCTTAAGCATTTCTACCAAACCAGGTTCGTCCAGCACCGGGTCTGTGTCAGGTGGGCAGGCTAGGCTAGTCACACCGCCTGCGACTGCGGCTTGCAGCTCACTTGCCAGTCTGGCTTTGTACTCGTCTCCGGGTTCGCGCAGTCTAGCGGATAGGTCTACTAATCCAGGGCACACTGTCAGGTTGGTCGCATCAATGGTTTTGGTGGCAACAAATCCATCTGGCATGGCACCGATACTGACAATTTTGCCAGCAGCAATAAATACATCTAGTTTGTCGTTAATGTTGCTTTTTGGGTCAATCACCTGACCATTTTTAATATGAATCTTCATAGTGCTGCTCCTGTACCGCCACCAAGAATCGCCATTACCGCCATGCGTATGGCAATGCCGTAGGTGACTTGCGGTAATATGACTGACTGTTTGCCATCGGCAACGGTAGAGTCAATCTCTACCCCACGGTTCATCGGACCTGGGTGCATCACAATGGCATCGGGTTTGGCAAGTGCCAACCGTTCAGGGGTAAGTCCGTAGGTTTTAAAATACTCTTCTGAGCTAGGTAACATGGCACCGTTCATGCGCTCATTTTGCAAGCGCAGCATCATGATGACATCAACGTCTTTTAGGCCTTCATCCATATCATGATATACGTGCACGCCAAGCTTCTCCACTTGAGCCGGTAATAGTGTTTTTGGTGCAATCACACGTACTTCCGGTACGCCTAGTGTAGTGAGGGCGTGAATCTCAGAGCGTGCTACGCGTGAATGTAAAACATCGCCGACGATGGCTACTCTTAAGTTGTGCAGTTCAGGCTTGTATTTACGGATGGTAAATACGTCTAACAAGCCTTGTGTCGGGTGTGAATGGCGCCCGTCGCCTGCATTAATCACATGGATATGTGGCGGCACGTGTTTGGCAATTAAGTGTGCAGCGCCTGATTGTGCGTGGCGCACCACAAACATATCCGCATGCATGGCAATTAAATTGTCCACGGTGTCTAAAATGGTTTCACCTTTTGATTGCGATGATGTGCTTACATTCAGGCTGATGACATCGGCAGAGAGGCGTTTTGCCGCAATTTCAAAGGTGGTGCGGGTGCGGGTGCTGTTTTCAAAGAACAGGTTACATACGGTTTTGCCGCGCAGTAGCGGTACTTTTTTAACTTCACGTTCAGCAACGCCCACAAACGACTCTGCGGTATCTAAAATTTGATTCAGTATCTTTTTGGGTAAGCCTTCAATCGAAAGCAGGTGGCGCAGTTGACCGTCAGTATCAAGTTGAGGGTTATTCATGCTGTTATGGTCTCGCACTATTGTGTTGAGGAGTAAGTTCTAAGGCTAAGTTACCATCAGCTAGCTGGGTTAACTGTAGGTGTTGTGATGCGGCTAATAATAGGTCTGCCGCAACAATTTGTGGGGTGATTGGTAGCTCGCGGCCGCCACGGTTAATCAGTGCGATTAGCGTGATGCTGGCAGGCCTGCCGTAATCAAATAGTTCATTCATCGCGGCACGTGTGGTACGGCCGGTATAGAACACATCATCAATTAAAATGATATGTTTGCCTTCTACGTCAAATGCTATCTGGCTCGGGCGATTTTCTGCCTTTAGGCCGCGCTGTGCGTAGTCGTCCCTATAAAATGAAACGTCTAGGGTGCCATGTTCGATTTGATGTAGTTTAATTTGGTCTGCCAACAGCACTAGCAGCCGCTGCATTAGCCACACACCGCCGCTATGAATGCCGACTAAAGCGGTATTGGCTTTCAGTAACGGTTTGAGTTTGTCCGCAAGTATGAGAAGTAAAGCTTCTGCATCAGGCAGTTGGCTATGGTCGAGGGTGTGGTTGGCATCAGTCATGTTGTTATTTTACTGAATATTCCTGGTTACTTGTCATTCTTAATGAAGTGCGCACTAAATTGAGTTTAAGCGCAAACGTAATCTTATTTAGGTGCCTGATCAAAATAGCTTTGTAATATGGTTTGTGCCGCTACCTGATCTAGCATTTCTTTTTGTGCGCGGCCTCTGATGCCAGCTTCATTTAACAGCTGACTTGCTTCTGCCGAGCTATAGCGCTCATCAATCAGTGCCACAGGCAGGTTGAACCTGCCATTGAGGCGCCGTGCAAATTTTTTGCATAGTTGCGTCACTGCATGCTCGGTACCATCCAAACTTAAGGGCAAACCCACCACTAACAGCCGTGGTTGCCATTCGCTGACAAGTTTTGTGATGATTTGGAAACGAATCTCGTTACTTTCATTATCAATCGTCATGAGCGGGGTGGCACTGGCGAGCAAGTGCTCACCAACGGCAATGCCGATGCGTCTTTCCCCAAAATCAAAGGCAAGTACAGTGCCAGATTGCACGTGTGCTTGGTTGTAAACCTTTTCGTTATCGATTATTTGCATAGATAATGTAATTGCTGTCAGGCATGCCCTGCAATGTCTGACAGCATGGCAGGGTCAAATCCCAATAGTTTCATGGCCGCATTGAATTGCTCTTCATGCGGTGTTTCAAATAAAATTTTATTGAGGGTGTTAATGTCTTTTGCCTGCACGGAGAGCCAGCTGTTTTGTACGATTTCCTGCTCTAACTGGTTGGGCGTCCACCCAGCGTAACCTAGTGAAAATAGTAGTTTTTTGGGCCCGGTGCCCACCGCTACTGCTTCCAAAATATCTTTAGAGGTAGTGAGTGATGTTTGATCATTAATCGTAATTGAGCTATCCCAGTCACCGCAAGGTTCATGCAATACAAACCCACGCTCAGGTTGCACTGGGCCACCGAACAAGACAGGATTACTTGCAATAGCTGTATCTTCTAGTTTGATATTGATCTTATCAAACAGGGTTTCGTAGGTCATATCAGTCGGGCGGTTAATCACAATGCCCATGGCGCCTTCTTCACTATGGGTGCAAATAAAGGTGACGGACTTAGCAAAGTAAGGGTCAGCCAGGTTGGGCATAGCGATAAGAAAGTGGCCAGTAAGGTTGATGTTATCTAAAGACATAAGATTAAGCCTATTTCGTTGCTTCTAAATAGCCGGTTACTTCTAAGCCAAAGCCTGCCATGCTAGGCATTTTTCGCGGGTTAGCCATTAGTTTCATTTTGCGGACATTACAGTCCAGCAATATTTGTGAGCCGATACCGTAGGTGCGTAGTTCTTGATTGACGCGAATAGGTTCATCCGCACCTTTGATGCGGTCCACAATGGTTTCATTAGACTCTTGATGATGTAGCAGTATCATGACGCCAGCCTCTGCATTGGCAATCGTTTTCATCGCTTCTAGTGTGTTCCAGCTATGCGTGCAGCTAGAGCTATCCAATAAATCAAAAATAGACAAAGGCTCGTGTACGCGCACCAGCACTTCTTGCTCTGGGCTTGGCGTGCCTTTGATTAACACCAGGTGTGTTTCTTTGGCGATTTTATCTTGGTACGCAATCAGCTTCATTTCACCGTAAGGGGTTTGTACCATGCGTTCTGCGGAGCGTTCGATCAGGCTTTCAGTCTCAGCACGATAGTGGATTAAGTCTGCAATCGTGCCAATTTTAAGCTTGTGTTCCGCAGCAAATGTCATTAAGTCAGGCAAGCGCGCCATGCTGCCATCATCTTTTAAAATCTCACAGATGACGCTTGCCGGCTCTAAGCCTGCAAGGTGCGCTAAGTCGCAGCCCGCTTCAGTATGGCCAGCCCGCACTAATACGCCACCATCCATAGCACTAAGCGGGAAAATATGGCCAGGGCTTACAATGTCTTGTGGTTTGGCTGCCTTGGCGACCGCCGCTTGTATCGTTCTGGCGCGGTCAGCAGCAGAAATGCCGGTAGTGACACCTTCAGCCGCTTCAATAGATACGGTAAAGTTGGTGCCCATGCGTGCGCCGTTTTTTTGTACCATTTTGCTCAAATTGAGCTGATGGCAGCGTGACTCTGTGAGTGTTAGGCAAATCAGGCCACGCCCATACTTGGCCATAAAGTTGACATGTTCGGCCGTTGCAAATTGTGCTGCAAGCACTAAGTCGCCTTCATTTTCACGGTGTTCGTCATCGACCAGTACCACCATGCGGCCCTGTCTGATTTCTTCGATAATTTCTTTGGCTGGGCTGATGTTGTTCATAAGTGTTTCTGTGTGATTCATGGCTAGTGCCCCTGCGTTTCTGGTGATACTTGTGTTGCCATTTGGTCTTCTGTTGACCACTGTGTCATGCGCTCTACGTAACGTGCAATCTGGTCTACTTCCAGATTCACGGGAGACCCTTCACTTAAAAGATTTAAGGTGGTGTGCTCCAGTGTGTGCGGTATTAAATTGATGCTGAAATCATCACCAGTGATTTTGTTCACGGTGAGACTTACACCATTGACGCAAATGGAGCCTTTAATCGAAATGTATTTTGAGATGGCATGCGGTGCGCGAATATCCAGTTGCCAGCATTCGCCTAAAGACTGAAATTTTAGCACCTTGCCCACGCCATCTACGTGCCCGCTCACTAAGTGCCCACCAAGTCGGTCGGATAAGCGCAGGGCTTTTTCCAAATTGACGGGATGGGCCTTATCTAGCCCGACGGTCACGGACAGCGTTTCCTGCGAGACGTGTGCCTCAAAATGTGATTCGCTCATGTTAATCACGGTCAAACACGTACCATTGACTGCGATACTGTCGCCTAGATTCACATCGCTCATATCGAGCGCTGCACTGGCTATAAAAAGATGCATATCTGCGCCAATGGGATTGGCTTGCGTGATTGCGCCGACTGATTGAATGATTCCTGTAAACATAATTGGAATTTTAACAGATAACACTAGATAACGATTAGAAGCCTGCTAAAATCTGCCCTATGAAATCTTTACCATACGAATTATTTGTCGGCTGGCGCTACACACGCGCCAAGCGCAAAAATCACTTTATTTCATTTATTTCTTTGACCAGTATGATAGGCATTGCGCTTGGGGTAGCGGCGTTAATCGTTGTACTTTCGGTGATGAATGGTTTTCAAAAAGAGCTACGTACCCGTATTCTAGGCGTAGCCTCGCATTTGGAGGTGACGGGCGGTGGTAATCAGCTCACAGATTGGCAGTCAGTAGCAGCCTTTTCTGCTAGGCAGCCCAATGTGCAGGCGAGTGCTCCTTACATTAGCGCACAAGCTATGTTGAGCTATGATCAAGGCGTGCAAGGGGCAATCGTACGCGGCGTGATTCCTAGCGCGGAAGATAAAGTAGCCGACCTAGGTAAACACATGAAAGTGGGCCGGCTGGAAGATTTGCGCGCTGGAGAGTTCGGCATTATTTTAGGCGTAGATTTAGCACAGGCGCTAGGTGCACAAATTGGCGACAAAGTGGTTTTAATGGCGCCGCAAGGGCAGTTCACGCCTACCGGTGTGGTCCCGCGTTTGAAGCAATTTACCTTGGTTGGCCTGTTTCAAATTGGCATGTATGAGTACGATGCCGGTTTGGCGCTGATTCATCTTGATGATGCTGCCAAGCTATACCGGATGGGCGATAAGGTTTCCGGTGTGCGTTTAAAGCTTGCTGATTTGTTTGATGCACCTACTGTCGCCGCGCATATTTCTGACCAACTCAATGCTCAAGCGAATAGAAATGGTGATTATTACGTATCTGACTGGACCAGGCAGCATGCTAATTTTTTCCGCGCTGTACAAATGGAAAAACGTGTCATGTTTATTATTCTGACGCTGATTGTGGCGGTGGCTGCTTTTAATATCGTTTCCACTTTAGTAATGGCTGTGACTGATAAGCGCGCTGATATTGCCATTATGCGTACCTTCGGTGCCAGCCCTGCCAGTATTATGAAAATATTCATCGTGCAAGGCGCGTTGATTGGCGTGATTGGTACCGCATTAGGTGCGTTGTTTGGTATTTTGATTGCACTCAATATCGATACCATTATCCCGTTTATAGAGGGCCTGTTTAACGTGCAGTTTTTGGCAAAAGATGTTTATTACATTAGTGATTTACCATCCGATTTAATCTGGTCGGATGTTGCCACTATAGTCACGGTTTCATTCTTCTTAAGTTTACTAGCAACGCTCTATCCGAGTTTTAAAGCCAGTAGAATCAACCCAGCAGAGGCGTTGCGTTATGAGTAGCCAGACTTTACAGCCTGTAATTGCATGTCAGAATTTATATAAAACTTATCAGGGCCTAGACGTTGCAGTGCTTAATGGCATTGATTTAAACATCAATACTGGCGAGCAAGTCGCTATCGTCGGCGCTTCCGGTTCTGGCAAGAGTACCTTGCTACATTTGCTGGGTGGGCTAGATATTCCTAGCAGTGGCGATGTGCATATTCTGGACCAGAATCTTGCAAAATTGTCTGAAGCACAAAAAGGTAATTTGCGTAATCAGTCCTTGGGTTTTGTGTATCAGTTTCATCATCTGTTGCCAGAGTTTACTGCGCTGGAAAACGTAGCCATGCCGCTTTTGATTCGCCGTGTTGCGCGCGAGCAAGCGCTTACAACCGCGAGCGAAATGCTGGAAAAAGTCGGACTGAAACATCGTTTGGAGCATATGCCAGGTGAGTTATCTGGAGGTGAGCGCCAGCGTGCAGCTTTGGCGCGTGCGATGGTCACTGCGCCGCAATGCATTCTTGCCGATGAGCCTACCGGTAATCTGGATCGGCACACGGCACATGCGGTGTTTGATTTGCTGCTGGAAATGAACCAGACGCAAAATGTAAGCTTGGTAGTGGTAACGCACGACTTGGAACTGGCGGCAAAAATGCAGCGGCGCTACAAGCTGATTGACGGTCAGTTGGTGACTTTGTAGCACATGGTTATTTTTGCACTGGGATTTGTCTTAGGTGCATTTTGTTTGCAGCAAATGCCAGTGCTGCCAGATTTGATTTGGTCGCTGTTAATCTTACCTTTTGCTTGCATCAACATTTATCTTCGTAACGCGCAGTTTAGATATATTGCAGAGATTCGTCAGTCGTTATGGTTATTAATTGCCGTGCTGCTGGGTTTCTTTTGGGCTGCCGCTGTTGCTAGCCTCCGGCTTGCTGATGCGCTGCCTGCCGAATGGCAAAATAAGCCTATAGAACTAGTTGGTGTGGTGGCAAGTGTGCCGGCACTGACTGAGCAGGGTGCGCGTTTTAATTTTACGGTTGAACGTGTAGTCACTAAAAATGCAGTTGTTCCCAAGCATATCTCGCTCAGCATTTACCGCAAACGTGATTACCTAACCCAAGTGCAAGATGGCAGCCAATTCTTGGATTATCAGCCTGGTCAGCGTTGGCGTTTAACGGCCAAGCTTAAGCGCCCGCACAGCGTACAAAATCCACATGGTTTTGATTTTGAGTCATGGTCATTAGCTGAGAATATTCGTGCCACCGGCAGTGTGAAAGGCAAGCCTACCATGCTTGATGCGTTTGTCTGGCAGCCGCAATATGTGGTCGAGCGTATTCGCCAACTGGTTAAGCTGCGCATCGCCAATGTGCTGGCCGATAAGCCATATAACGGGGTGATACAAGCGCTGGTGATGGGGGATGGTAGCCAGATTTCGTTACAGGACTGGCAGTTATTTTTACGCACTGGCATTACCCATTTGATGAGTATCTCGGGCCTACATATCACCATGCTTTCTGGGTTGATGTTTATGTTGGTGAGCTTTGTTTGGCGGCGCATTCCGCACTTTGCTAATCAAATTCCAACGCGTAAAGCCGCAACTTTTGCTGCCGTTATCACAGCGCTTGCCTATGGGTTGGTTGCTGGTTTTTCGGTGCCAACGCAGCGTACTTTGTATATGTTGATGGTGTTTGGTGTCGCATTGTGGAGCGCGCGGCAGTTTGCAATTACGCAAGTATTGGCGTTGGCTTTACTCATTGTCGTCTTCATCGACCCATGGGCCGTAATTTCTGCCGGTTTTTGGCTATCTTTTGGCGCAGTTGCTCTGTTAAGTTTTGCCATGGGTGCTAGGGTAGCGCAGCCACACTGGCTAAAAGTTGCGGTGCGAACGCAATGGGCAGTCACAATCGGCATGTTGCCATTACTGTTAATCATGTTTCATCAGGCATCGATTATCTCGCCGCTGGCAAATGCCGTTGCAATCCCATTAATTAGCTTTTTTGTCACGCCGCTTGCTTTGTTAGGCAGTTTTTTACCTATTGATTGGCCATTGCATCTAGCTTATTACCTGCTGGATTACTGTGTTGTCTTTTTGCGTTGGTTAAACCAATTGCCGGTTGCGGTCTGGCAGCAGCATGCGCCTGCATTGTGGACACTAGTGCCAGCGTTGCTTGGTGCGGTGTGGGTGTTGCTACCTAGCGGTTGGCCTATGCGGTGGTTAGGTGTGTTTGGCTTGTTACCTATGCTGTTAATACAGCCGGACAGGCCCATGCATGGCGACATGAAAGTCACGGTGTTAGATGTGGGGCAGGGTTTGAGTGTAGTGGTGCAAACCTCACAACACACCTTGCTTTATGATGCAGGCGCTAAATTTAACCAGCAAAGCGACGCCGGCAGCCGAATTGTTGTCCCATTTTTGCAGGGTGAAGGTGTGCAAAAGCTAGATGGTTTTATTGTAACGCATGATGATAACGACCATAGTGGCGGTATGGCCTCGGTGTTGGCATTAATGCCAGTTGGATGGTTTGCCAGTTCTATGCCTGACGGCACATTGATCCCAATCAATACCGAGCAGATGAAGTGCTACGCAGGGCAGAGCTGGTATTGGGATGGGGTGGGTTTTGAAGTGCTGCACCCTAGCTTACAGAATTATGAATACAGTGAAATTAAAGATAATGATCGTAGTTGTGTATTAAAAGTGACGAGTGCATCGGGCAGTTTGCTGCTAACGGGCGATATTGAGCGCAAGGGAGAGTCTGCCTTACTTGCCGCACACCAAGACAGTGTTCTGTTAAAAAGCGATGTTTTGGTGGTGCCGCACCACGGCAGCAAAACGTCGTCTGCCCCAGACTTTATTGAAGCAGTAGCCCCCAGTATCGCCATTTTGACTGTTGGATATTTAAATCGATTTAAGCATCCAAGGCCGGAGGTTGTGGCTAGATATCAAACGATAGGCAGTAACATTATGCGTTCAGATTATCACGGTGCGGTTACGCTGAGCTTTCATAAAACACAATCTTCAGCGCAGATTGAAGTTAATGCCTGGCGAAATCAGCAAAAGCGCTATTGGCATACTGTTTTTTAAAAGAAGGTATGTAATAGCAGGTGAGAGTGCCTTGAGCTGTTGAGAATGCTGTGGTGAATGGTTGTATTTGACTGCGGTGCAGATGTAATGAATGATGCTAGCGCTTGCCCAAAAGCACATGACAAGCTAAAGTATCGCTGGGCCTGATATTAAGGCATTAGTCACAGAATTTTATTGAGTATTGATTTGAGGGGAATTTCACTGTGTGGGAAATCATTCTAGCTGCTGGTTGGCCGATCTGGCCACTTGTTATTGCATCAGTTATTGCTGTGGCAATTATAGGCGAGCGTAGTTTTGCGTTGCGCGAGAACATCGTATCCCCTAAAAATCTATTACCAGAGTTGCAGGCTTGGTTAGCCAAGGGCGGCATTACCAAAGATACAATTAATCGCCTGGAACAACACTCTCTATTGGGTCGCGTGTTTGCAACAGCGCTGGCCAATGCTAAAAACTCACGTGAAGTGACCAAAGAGTCTATCGAAGAAACCGCGCGTGCGGTTGCGCATCAGATGGAGAAATATCTTTCTACACTAGGCACCATTGCCACGGTATCACCTTTACTCGGTTTGTTAGGTACAGTGATTGGTATGGTTGAGTTGTTCGGTGCGTTTACTACGCAAGGGCACGACGTAGCACAATTTGCGCGTGGTATTTCCGTCGCTTTATATAACACTGCTGCGGGTATCGTAGTGGCCGTGCCTGCGATGATTGCCTATCGCTATTTCCGCACAAAAGTAGATGCGTTGCTGATTGAGATGGAGCAGCAAGCCATTAAGTTGGTTGAAATTATTCATGGCGAACGTCAGTAATTAGCGCGATAGTTTAAGGAAGCACCAAATGGATTTTCAGCGTGGGAAAAAACACGAAGAGCTAGAAATCAACTTTATTCCGTTGATCGATGTATTGTTGGTGATCATTATTTTTCTGATTGTCAGCGCTACATTTTCACGCACGAACGAGTTGCAGATTAATCTGCCAACTGCCGAGGCTAATGCACCTCAGGATAAACCGTTGACAATTGAAGTAGCTGTAGATGCTACCGGTAAATATTTGATTGACGGTAAGCCTTTGGCTGACGGCTCAGTGGCCGCAATTAGTGCGGCGTTGCAGGCTGCAGCAAAGGTCGGCACCCAAGAGCCAACTATCGTGATTAATGCTGATGCAAACACTACGCATCAGTCTGTAGTGAATGTAATGGAAGCGTCGCGAGTAGCTGGCTACTCAAAAATTACATTTGCTACACAAGTGCAATCTGGGTCTTGAGTTTCAAATACTCAATCCTTTTTGCATTTTCTTTCAATTCTAAATAGACGTTAGCCCATGTCTAACTCAAATCTTAAAAAATCCAAATCTAAAATAAATACGGCAGTGCATATACCAAACGCAAAGGTTTTATATTTGCGTTTGTTTCATTATGCGTGGCAATACAAATACATTTTTATGGTGAGCATTTTCGCGTTAGTGCTGCTCGCTGGCAGTAATACCGCATTTCTGGCGTTAATCAAGCAGGTTACTGACGAAGGCTTCGCGAAAAAAGCGGAAAGCCAAACTATATTATTACCGCTGATGGTGGTTGCCCTAATGGTAGCAAGAGGTGTTGCTGGGTTTATTTCAGATTACTGTATGCGTGTGGTTGCAAGGCGTGTGGTGGAAGACTTTCGCCGGGAAATGTTTGCCAAGCTGATGTTGTTGCCGGTGCAGTATTTTGATGCAAGGTCAGCGGGTTCAGTGGTTTCTAAATTTACCTATGATGTGGAGCGCCTCTCAACTGCAACTACACGGTCTTGGATGAACGTGCTGCGCGATGCATTAACTGTGGTGGGCTTGATTGGGTATATGCTGTATTTGGATTGGCGCTTGACGCTGATTTTTGCGATTGTGCTGCCATTTATCGCAATGTACTTAAAAAAGATGACGCCTAAGTTAAAGTCAAACGCTAAGCAGGTACAGCATAGTGTTGGTGAAATGACTAAAACTGCTGAAGAAGCAATTGCTGGGCAGCGAATCGTTAAAATTTTTGGCGCACAAGATTTTGAGTTTAACCGTTTCGCTCAGATTATCGCCAATAACCGGAAAATAGAATTACGCGTAGCACGTATTGCGGGCCTTAGCAGTTTTGTTGTTGAGTTATTTGCAGCCTTGGCATTGGGTTTGGTGATTTACTATGCGATTGGTAATTTCAGCGTAGGTGAGTTTGCTGCCTTTGTTGGCGCTTTGCTAATGCTAATCTCACCTATTAAACATATCGCCGCCGCTAACGAAGACTTGCAAGTCGGCTTGACTGCAGCGCAAAGCATTTTTGAGGTTGTAGATAGCCAGCCTGAAGTGGATCAAGGGAATGCGACGATAGTGCGTGCAAAAGGCGATATCGAGTTTAAAAATGTTACCTTACATTACGCGGACACTCCTAGACCAGCATTAGACAATTTGAGCTTTAGTATCAAAGCAGGTGAAAAGATTGCACTGGTTGGGCGCTCTGGTGGTGGTAAAACCTCGCTGGTAAATTTACTGCCTAGATTTTATGCCTTAGAGCAGGGTGCTGTGTTGTTAGATGGCATAGACTGCAGCACCATACAGCTTAAAAATTTGCGCCAGCAATTTGCACTGGTTAGCCAAGATATTATTTTGTTCAATGATACTATTTTCAATAACATTGCCTACGGTGTGTTGCGTGGCGCCACGGAAGAAGAGGTTGTGGCCGCAGCAAAAGCAGCCCATATCTGGGAGTTTATCCAGCAACTGCCGAATGGCTTGCAAAATGAAATTGGCGATCGCGGTGTGAAGCTCTCTGGTGGCCAGCGTCAACGCCTAGCCATTGCACGTGCTATTCTTAAAAATGCACCAATTCTATTGTTGGATGAGGCAACCTCTGCGTTAGATACCGAGTCTGAGCAGCATGTACAACAAGCGATGGATGAGTTGATGCGCAATCGCACCAGTATTGTCATTGCTCATCGTTTGAGTACGATCGAGAACGCAGATCGCATCATGGTGATGGAGCATGGCAATATTGTTGAGTCAGGCTCGCACCAAGAGTTGATGGTGCTTGATGGTTACTATGCCAAGCTATATCAAAAGCAATTTAGCGCATAAATGTGAGTGTGATGGCTAATTGGTTGCAAAAGCAGTGGCTTACTTTCACGCTGTGGCATTTGCTGCTATTGCCCCTCTCTTGGCTTTTCTTAATAGTCACCGCCTTTAGGCGATATCTCTACAAGCGGGGCTTTTTAAGTAGCTACCGACTTCATGTTCCCGTTATTGTTGTCGGCAATATCAACGTAGGTGGCGCAGGCAAAACTCCAGTGGTGATCTGGCTGGCAGAGCATTTAAAGCAAGCTGGATATACGCCTGGCGTTATTAGCCGTGGCTATGGAAGCGATTTGGTTGGCATTGCTTCAGTGTCGCCTAAGAGTAGGCCTGCTGCCGTAGGTGATGAGCCAGTTCTGATTGCCACGCGTACAGCATGCCCTGTTTTTGTTGGGGCGCAGCGAGCGGAGGCTGGCTTGGCTTTGTTGAAAGCACACCCCGAGTGCGATATTCTGATTAGTGATGATGGTCTGCAGCATTATGCATTGCAAAGAGATGTGGAGCTGGTTGTTGTTGATAGTACAAAGGGGTTTGGTAATGGCTCACTTCTGCCGGCAGGGCCGCTACGTGAGCAGCAAAGCAGATTAAAAACAGTAGATGCAATCGTAAGTAATGGATCTGCATTCAATTTAAATGCGCTTGTCACGCCACCGCTTGTTGAGATGCAACTAAAGGCGGCTAGCTTTTATAATCTTCTTAATCGTCAATCGGTGTTGGCGCCAGCAGATTTTGCAGGAAAGTCCATCACAGCAATTGCAGGCATCGGTAATCCAGATAGATTTTTTAACCAATTAAGTGCGATGGGTTTGAATTTTAAACGCAAGGCATATAATGATCATTATCAATATTGCGCGCAGGATTTTGCGAGTCTTGAAACGGATATAGTAATCATGACCGAAAAAGATGCGGTTAAATGTGCATCGTTTGCCCAATCTAATTTCTGGGTGTTGCCCGTAAGTGCGGAGATTGATGTGCAGTTGATGACCGTCATATTAAATAAACTAGATAGATTGAGAAATTAAATGGATGTAAAGCTTTTACAGATTCTAGTCTGCCCAGTCACCAAGGGGCCTTTGATTTATAACAAAGCAACTAATGAGCTGATTTCTAAATCGGCGCGTTTGGCATACCCAGTTCGTGATGGTATTCCTGTGATGCTGGAAGATGAGGCTCGTAAACTCGCGGATGATGAAGAAATTGCATAATTGCTCAGAAGTAGTGCCAGAATTTCATGTAGTAATTCCTGCGCGTTATTCAAGTACCAGATTACCAGGGAAGCCTCTGTTAGATATTGCAGGGAAACCTATGGTCGTGTGGGTGGCCGAGCGCGCAAAAAATAGTGGGGCTAAACAAGTGATCGTGGCTACAGATGATGAGCGGGTGGCAACAGCTGTTCATCAACATGGTTATGCCGCTTTGATGACAAATGCTCATCATGTAAGCGGTACGGATCGCATTGCCGAGGTTGCCGCTATCGAAGGCTGGTATGATGATGCGATTGTGGTTAATGTGCAGGGTGATGAGCCGTTAATCGATGCCAACCTTATTATTGAGGTTGCTAAAACCCTATCGGCGAGCAGTCATGCAGTCATGGCGACCGCCTGCCACGCTATTACAGAAAAAACAGATTTTACCAACCCTAACGTGGTTAAAGTAGTGGTGGATGTAAATGGCTATGCCATGTATTTTAGCCGGGCGCCTATTCCGTATCCTAGGGATACATATAGTAGTGCGAATGAACTGGTGTTAGGTATTCCTGCTTATAGGCATATAGGTATATATGCCTATCGCGCTAGTTTTCTAAAGCAGTACGCTAATCTTGCGCCAGCCGCGATAGAACAATTTGAATGTTTGGAGCAATTGCGTGTCTTATATCAAGGCTACAAAATAGCAGTAAGCGTTTCAGATAACGCACCTGTAGCAGGTGTGGATACAGAAAGTGATTTAGTGCGCGTTCGTGCATTAATGGCTTAATTTAACTAAGTTGTTAATCTATATGGGGTTTGCTGAAATCGGCCCAATAAGCTGATTGTATTTATCATAAATTCTCACAATAGTTCTTGCAGAAGCCATTCGCCTTTGCTATAGTCTCACCTCTCGACGCAACTTGTATTAAGTGATGTCGAGCCGGACGCGGGATGGAGCAGTCTGGCAGCTCGTCGGGCTCATAACCCGAAGGTCACAGGTTCAAATCCTGTTCCCGCAACCAAGTATTTATGGTGTGTTATACGGTTAATTTTAATTAGTAAATATTACGAAATTAAGGTTGACGGGCGGTAAAAGCTCTGTATAATGCGCACCTCGTTAACGCAAAGCGTAACGACGGAAACGAAAAGTTCTTTAACAATATAACA